>ERZ773194.1555-NODE-1555-length-24292-cov-3.231877_pt1 | contig 24292 bp, 14 predicted proteins | sample MGYA00511240_ERZ773194 | MGnify/ENA primary metagenome ERZ773194 (study PRJEB29015, sample SAMEA2737774) | human gut metagenome | biome: human gut; feature: human-associated habitat; material: faeces | place: China | collected 2012 ... | reverse complement strand
GTCAGCAACAGCGGATATCCGAAGTTCAAGCCTGAGGAAACGGAGGAAAGCGAAATTTGGGATGGCAGCGTTGCAAAGCGCTATGCCGGCGGTTCGGGAACGGCTGCTGACCCGTACCTTATTTCCTACGGCTCGCAGCTTGCTAAAATGGCAATAGATTCAAAAAGCGCGGGAGCTTACTATAAGCTTACGGGCGACATAAAGCTCAATGATACATCTGCCGAGAACTGGAAGGCGACAGCCGAGCAGTGGCAGTGGAACAAAAATATATTCGCAGGCACGCTTGACGGCGCAGGCTGCAGGATAACAGGGCTTTATTATGACGGCGATCAATCGAGTGTCGGTCTTTTATGTTATGCAAAGGACGCGACGATAAAGAACCTGATTTTGACTGATTCATATATCCGTTCAAGCGGCTTCGGCGTAGGTGCGCTTGTGGGCAATGCCCACAGCGGCACGGTTAAGATTACCGACTGCGTTGCAGAGGACAGCGTTTCGGTTGAATCGACCTATAACAGCGGCGGAGACAAGGGTGCCGGCGGTCTTGTAGGCTACGGCGGCGCTGCTGTGGTTATTGAAGGCAGCGCGTATGAGGGAACGGTAAAGGCTCCCGGAAACGCGGGCGCACTTGCAGGCAACTGCTGGGGAACGGTTACGGTTAAAAACAGCTTTGCCGTGCCCGAAATGAAGCTTTGCACCAAGAAGGGGCTGGACGCCGCTTCTGCAAACAACTACAGCACCTTCAGCGGCTCCGAAACCGGCGTTACCACCGTTACTGCCGAGCAGATGCGCGGCAAAAACGCACTTATAAATATGCCGCTTTTAACCGGCTGGGCAGCAACCGAAAAATACCCCTCAAGATTTTATGAGGGTGTTGCCGGCGAGGTGTGGTCGGGCGTCACCTCGGTTAACTACGCGGGCGGCGCGGGAAGTAAAAACGACCCGTACATTATTGAAACCGCAGAGCAGCTTTTCAAGCTTGTGAATGATATTTCCACTGCGGGCAAATTCTACAAAATAGCAAAGGATATAAAGCTTAACGATACATCCGCCTCCGATTGGAAGGCTACTGCAAAGCAGTGGGTAAGCACCGCAACCTTTGCAGGAACACTGAACGGCGACGGTCACACGATAAGCGGGCTTTACTATAACGGAAACGAATCGAGAGTAGGTCTTTTCCGTTATGCGAAGGACGCCGAGATAAAGCGCATTGTGCTTGATAACGCTTATGTTCATTCCACCGATTACGGTACGGGTGCGTTTGTAGGTATGGCAAGCAGCGGCACTGTAAAAATTTCCGAATGCTATGCGACCGAAAGCGTAAGTGTTGAATCGACCCTTGCTACAGGAAATGACAGAGGCGCCGGCGGCTTTGTAGGCTACGGCGGCGGTGCGGTCGTAATTGAAAATTCGGGCTTTACAGGCTCTGTAAAGGCGCCGGGCTTCCCGGGTGCGTTTGCGGGCAACTGCTGGGGTACTGTTACCGTAAGGGGCAGCTTTACCACATCGGGCGTTAAGTTCTGCACCAAAAAGGGACTTAGCGATTCCTACAATAACTATGGCAACGGCGCTGCGGAAGCGTCGGTCACAAAGCTCACCGCAGAGCAGATGACGGGCGAAGGGGCAAAGACCGGTATGCCGCTTCTCAACTGGGAGGTATTCTGGAAAACGACCTCCCGCTACCCTGTATGCAAATTCTTAAGCCCCGACGGCACTCCCGGAGAGCGCTGGACGGGAGCAGTTGCCGAAAACTATGCGGGCGGCGACGGCAGCGAGAAAAATCCTTATCTTATCGCTACGGGCGAGCAGCTTGCAAAGGCGGTACAGGATAACGAGAGCACCGGAAAGTATTATAAGATTATTGAAGACATAAAGCTTAACGATACCTCCGCTGCTGATTGGAAGACCACCGCTAAACAGTGGATATGGAACAGCAATATATTCAGAGGCAATATGAACGGAGACTGCCATACCGTAAGCGGTCTTTACTACAACGGCACAGCCTCTAAAATAGGTATCTTCTGCTATGCGAAGGATGCGAATATCAAGCGTATTAAGCTGACCGATTCCTATATCTATACAACCGGCTTTGCCGCGGGAGCAATTTTAGGCGACGCCAACAGCGGAAGCATAAATATTTCCGATTGCTATGTTACCGACACGGTTTATGTTGAATCGGCATATGACAAGGGCGGCGACAAGGGTGCCGGCGGCATTGTGGGCTACGGCGGCGCGACCGTGATAATCGATACCTGCGCCTTCCTCGGAACGGTTAAGGCTCCCGGCAATGCGGGCGCGTTTTTAGGCAACTGCTGGGGAAGCTTTGCGGTTAAGAACAGCTTTGCCGTTCAGCCTATCAAGTTCTGCACAAAGAAGGGACTCGGCAGCGCTTCTGTTAATAACTACGGCACCGGCGCAGACGCCGAAACAGGTGTTACAAGAGTTACGGCAGAGCAGATGAAGGGCGCGGACGCGAAGAAAAATATGCCGCTTCTCAACTGGGTACGCTCCTGGAAGGTATCGGATTCCTATCCCGTGCTCAATGTCGGCGAGGACGAGGGTGTTCCCGGCAGAGTATGGAGCGGAAGACTTGCAACAGGCTTTGCGGGCGGAAAAGGAACTGCGGACGATCCGTACCTTATCTCCACCCCAGAGCAGCTGGCGTATCTCGTTAACGATCTTTATATGAGCGTCGGAAACTATTATAAGGTTACCGATGATATCTACCTCAACAATGTTAAAAACAGCAACTGGGAAAAGGAAAGCCCGAACCAGTGGTTCTGGGTAGGCTCGGCAAGAACAGGCAACTTTAACGGTCATATTGACGGCGACGGTCATGTCATTTACGGAATATACCTTGATGTTGAGCAGACCACCGATGTTCTTTACACCGGTCTGTTCCCGACAATTTCGGACGGAACGGTTATTGAAAAGCTCGGAGTTGCCGAATCGCACATAAGGGTTCATACCGATAAGACGGGCGTTGAATCCTATGCGGGCGGCTTCGCGGGATATGTGTTCTTTAACAAGAGCGATTCGGAATATGTCGATAAGGGTGTTGTATTCCCGAAAGTCTCACAGTGCTTCGGCGACACAAGCGTTACGCTTGAGGCGGCATTCTGCGGCGGTATAGTCGCGGGCGCTCCGAGACCTGCCGACATAAACGACTGCTACTTTGTAGGCAAGCTGATAGGCGAGCGCGTGGGCGGTATAGTAGGAAACAGCTGGACGGAATATGAGGGCGCAACGGTTACTCACTGCTATTCGGCTACAGCCGACGCGGATCTGCTCGGCAACGGTAAATCGAGCGTTACCAATTCCTCAACCCCGATTAACTATACCGAGAACTACGCAAACTCAACGGGACTCGGAAACATGGTGACCCAGGTTAGTCTTCTTATGATGCGCGGCGACGCCGCACGCAAGAACATGGTCGGACTTGACTTTGACAATGTGTGGCAGGCGCTGCCGAACGGCACACCGGTGCTGAAGATATTCGGCACTACCGATAAATTCTCGAATACTTCGCAGCCGAAACCGATTGAGCTTTCCTTTGTAAGCAACGGCGGAACGGAGGTAGAACCGATTTACGGCAACCCCGAGGAAAAGGCAAATCTGCCGATTCCGACAAAAGAGGGCTATACCTTTGAGGGCTGGTATGTTTACAGAGAGCTTGACTTCAAGTATGCTATCGATTACTTCCCCTATTTCGATCAGATACTTTATGCCAAGTGGACTCCGAACGGTAAAATACAGGATTTTGAGGAATATCCCAACACTATGTACGATACCGGTAAGGATTATGAGCTGTACATGCCGGGCGTTACCGATTATAACGCCAACTTCGTCAGAAACGGAACAGCTTCAATGCACAGAATAGGCGCCGATTCGTCCGACAGCGATTTCCTTGTAATGTATGAGGATATGCTCACCGTCGGGAAGAAGTATACCCTGACGATTTGGGCGACCACCGATAAGACGGGAACACAGGCAGAGCTTTCGCTCGTTCACGAGAACTGGCCTGATGTTTACGATACCGATTCGGGCGTTGAGCTTATCAAAACCGTAACTCTCGACGAGGGCGAATGGCAGAAGATTGAATACACCTTTATTGCCCGAACAAAGTGGATCGCGCTGCGCACCTCTGGCAATGCAAGCGTATTCTTTGACGATATTATGGTGTCGCTTGTATCGGATGAGATTTATCCGGTCAAAAACACCACTAATACCAACAAGAATACCGGCAATACCGATATCACCGATAATAACGGTCAAATTTCTGATAATACGGATAATACCGATAATACAGATAACGGCGATACCGACAATAAACCGAGCGGCGGTAAAAAGGTTATCAAAAAGCGCATAAAGAAAGCGCGCACGGGCACAGAGGAAAGCAATATCTTAATACCTGTTGTTATTATCTCCGGTGTGGTTGCGGCGGCGGCACTGATAATTGTAATCATTGCGGTAAAACGCCGTAAATCAAAAAAGCAGACGAAGACTCTGTAAAGTGACAAAACGGGGCAGGGAATTTATTCTCTGCCCTAAAGCTATTAATAACCGATAACAATAACCGATAACGGGAATATAGGGAGTATATCAGCTATGGAAAATGTGTTTGTAATTACCGATTTCGGCGCTGTGGGCGACGGCAAGACCGATTGCACGGCAGCCATACAGTCGGCATTGGATGAAGCGGCGGCGGTTTCCGGCAAGGTCGTCGTGCCGCCCGGGGTTTTTATGACCGTCGGCGGACTTAAAATGCGCGGTAAGGGGGTGAGCCTCTGCGGTACGCCTGCCTGGAGCTTCAGGAATGACGGCGCTTCGGTTTTAAAACTGTGCGGAGATAAGGCCGACTGTATGCTTGATATAAGCGGGGCATTCGGCTGCACTATTCACGGCATCTGCATGAACGGAGCGGGGCTCGGCGAGAATATTCACGGAATAAAGCTTTATTGGGATCGCTCAAACGGCGGCGGTCAGGAGGATACCCCGACGGTGGATGACTGCCGAATAGGCAATTTCACGGGCGACGGTCTGCACTTTGAGCATGCGTGGTGCTTCTCGGTGCGGCACTCAATGATTTACGGCAATGGGGGAGCGGGTCTTCTCATAGCCGGGTGGGACGCATTCATTATAGATAACTGGTTTACAAGCAACAGAAACGGCGGAATCAGAAGCGGCGGCTATGTGGCTTCAATAACCGCCACGGGCAACAGGGTAGAATGGAACCGCACCGGCGGCTTTATTATAGAGCGGGGCGACAGCTTCAACTTCACCGGCAACTTTTTCGACAGGACCTTCGGCCCTGCGCTGGAGCTCGGACGGGACGGTATCGGCGTTAATCTTGCCACCGTTACCGGGAATGTTTTCAGGCGCGGCGGAGCGTATGAGGAAAAGCCGTTTGAAAATCCTGAAAAAAGCTCGCACATGATACTTGACGGCTGCACGGGCTGCGTTATTACCGGGAACACCATGAAGGTGGGCGCGGGCGACGGCGGCGTTCTGCCGGTAAGCCCTGATTACGGCGTTATTATGCGCAACTGTGAAAACAGCATTTTAAAGGAAAACGCCATGCATAACGGCTCGCTTAAAAACAATCTTATTGAGGAAAACAACACAGGCTGCATAATTGCGGATAATGTGGGTTGTTTATACAGCGGCGACTGACGGGGTGACTATTTATGGATCTGCAAAAGCTTTTATATGAGGAAAATGAAAAGCCGCTCGACCGAATCGTGACAGACGGCGGCTATACAAGAATATTCAGAACTATCGGCTGCATAGGGGACAGCCTGTCCTCAGGCGAGCATGAATCGCGTGATGAAAACGGCAATGCGGGCTATCACGATTTCTATGAGTATTCGTGGGGTCAGTATATGGCGCGCAACGCGGGACTCAAGGTGTTTAATTTTTCCTGCGGCGGAATGACCGCGAAAAAGTATATAGAGTCCTATGGGGACAAATGCGGCTGCTGGGCGACAGACAGGCTGTGTCAGGCTTATATCCTGGCGCTGGGAGTAAATGACCTTTACACAAAGGAGGTTGAGCTGGGATCAATTTCGGATGTCGATACGGAAAATCCCGAAAACAGCAAGCCGACCTTTGCAGGGTATTACGGCAGAATAATTTCAAAGCTGCAGATGCTTACTCCCGATTCAAAATTCTTTCTTGTGACCCTGCCGAGGGTGTCGAATCTTGATGTGGAGGGTCACGCCGCACTGCTGCGGAAATTCCCCGAGCGCTTCAAAAATACATATGTTATAGATCTGGCGCAGTACGGCCCCGATTATGACGGGGAATTCAAGAAAAAATTCTTTGTCGGCGGGCATATGAACGCCGCGGGGTATATACTGTCGGCTCAAATGATAACCTCTTATATAGACTACACGGTCAGGCATAATTTTGAGGATTTCTCACAGGTCGGATTTATAGGAACACCGTATAAATATTTGTAAGGAGCACTTAAAATGAGGATAAATCACGATTTTCATATTCATACAAATCTATCGCTTTGTGCCGCCGAAACGGTGACTGCCGAGCATTATATCAACAAGGCAAAGGAACTGGGTCTTAATAAGATCGGCTTCACGAATCATATGTGGGATGAGAATATACAGCCGTTTTTAAACCGTTCCTACAAAATTCAGACCGTGCCTTATAACCTTGAGCTTCGGGATGAGCTTAAGACTCTTGATAAACAGGGAATAAAGGTGTATTTCGGCGCGGAGGCGGAATTTCACCCGATCTACGGCGTTGCCCTGACAGAGGAAAACGCCGAGAAATTCGATTATATAATCGTGCCGAATTCTCATACGCATATGACAATGGATAAATCCCTTTACAAGCCGTATGAAAAGCATGCCGAGTTTATGGTTGAAGCGTATGAAAAGATTATCGGTTCCGCCGTCAGCCGTCATATTTTGGCTATGGCGCATCCGTTTGACGCGGTTTGCTGCCCGTATGACAGGCAGATCTTATATAAGATTATTTCCGACGATACATATAAGCGCCTTTTCTCCGCAACCGCGGAAAAGGGAATAGCGGTTGAAATCAACACCTCCTGTTTCTGCGGTATCACAAAGGATAATTTCGAGCAGTTCGGTGCAATAAGAATGTTCCGCATTGCGCGGGAAATGGGCTGCCGCTTCACCTTTGGCAGTGATTCGCATTCAGAGAGCGGACATGACGATTACCTGTATATAGCCGGTACGCTTATAGAGGGGCTTTCTATTAAAGAGGATGATATGGCGGAGACAGTGCGGTGAAGCTGATGAACGGTTTTTCCTGCATTCGCAAAGGGACTTTGATACAGACCCTTAAGCCGAGGAGCATTATGCTTCTTTTCTCCGGGGTCTATTTTGTAAGCTATTTAACGCGAATCAACTATGCGGCGGTCATCTCCGCGATTATCGCGGATGAAAAAATCAGCGCTTCATATGCAGCCGTTGCGGTTACGGGCGCCTTTGTGACCTACGGCGCGGGGCAGCTTGTGAGCGGGTGGCTGAGCGACAGGGCTCAGCCGTCAAGGCTGGTTGCGGCGGCGCTTATTGTAACATCGGTTGTAAATTTATCCGTTCCGTTTTGCAGCGCGGGTGTACGGAATGCCATATGGTGCATAAACGGTGCGGCGCAGGCGTTTATTTGGCCGCCTCTTGTGCGCATGGTACCTGAACTGCTGGATGAAGAATATCAGCTCAAGGCAGGCGTGCGTATTTCATGGGGCGGGCATTTCGGCAATATTGCCGTGTATTTGATAGCACCGCTTTTTATAAGGCTTTCAGGCTGGAAATCAATATTTTTATTTTCGGCATTTGCGGGATTTATTACCGCTGCAATATGGCTTGTTTTGTGCGGAGGCTTAAATACAAGGCTGAATGTAAAAAGCAATGAGAGAGAAAAAAGCGGGAAAGCCGTAAACTGTACCGCTGCTGCTTTTGTATTTATAATTGCTGCCATAATAATCCAGGGTTCGCTTCGCGACGGTGTGACTACCTGGATGCCCTCGTATATATCCGAAACATTTTCACTCGGCAGCGATATTTCCGTTTTGTCGGGGGTAGCAATGCCGATTTTCGCGTTTTTATGCATATGGGGAACGGAGTATCTGTATTACGGAATCAAGGATGTTCAAAAATGCTGCCTGATATATTTTTCCGCAGCGCTTGCGGCGGCATTGTTAATTCCCGCAGCCACAAAAACAGGTCCTGCACTCACAGTGATTGCGGCGTCGGTGTTGGTCGGCTCAATGCACGGAATTAACATACTGCAGACCTGCATGCTGCCGCGGCAGATCGGCAATAATAATCGCATCGGATTGATATCCGGTATTTTTAACGGCAGTGTTTATATCGGCAGTGCGCTTTCAACTTATGGCTTTGCATTGGTTTCCGATATATTCGGTTGGAACGGTACCGTTCTTGTGTGGAGTGTATTTTCTGCTCTCGGCGTTCTGATATGCCTGCTTCTCACAAGACTTTGCAAACGATGATTATGCCGTGAGCAAAATAAAGCCTCTTATCCGATAATGAATCGGGTAAGCGGCTTTTTTCATATTAATTTGTTTGCGGTGCTTCGTAGGATACATTAAAAAGGCGCGAAAAAGAAAATTTTATATGTTTACAAACATATGTTTCGCGGGTATAATTATAATAGAAACGGACAAAAGGAGGGCGTATTTTTGGAACGCAGTTATATCGCAATAGATTTAAAAAGCTATTATGCGTCGGTTGAATGCGCCGCACTTTGCCTTGATCCGCTGACAACAAATCTGGTTGTGGCGGATTCCGAACGAACCGAAAAAACGATATGCCTTGCGGTGACTCCCGCGCTTAAAGCATACGGAATAGGCGGCAGAGCAAGACTTTTCGAGGTCGTGGAGAGGGTGAACGAGATAAACGCCGACAGGCGCCGAAAAGCGCCGGGCGGAAAATTCACCGGATCTTCAAGCGATAAAAAGGAGCTTGAGGCTCACCCGGAACTGGAGCTTGAATTCATAACCGCAAAGCCGAGAATGGCGCTTTATAAAAAAATAAGCGTTGAAATTTACAATATATATCTTAAATATATCGCACCCGAGGATATTTACCCCTACAGCGTGGACGAGGTTTTTATAGACGCAACGCATTATCTTGACACCTATAAAATGTCGGCGCGGGAGTTTGCAGGCGCAATGATTGCGGATGTGCTGAAGGAAACCGGCATAACCGCAACTGCGGGAATAGGCACAAATATGTATCTTTGCAAAATTGCGATGGATATTATGGCAAAGCACATAGAGCCCGATAAAAACGGAGTTCGCATAGCGGAGCTTGACGAAATGAGTTACCGCCGTTTGCTGTGGCGGCACCGTCCGCTTACCGACTTTTGGCGGGTAGGGCAGGGGTATGCCAAGAAATTGGAGGCAAATGCGCTTTACACAATGGGGGATATTGCACGCTGTTCTCTTGAAAATGAGGAAATGCTGTACAGGCTTTTCGGTGTAAATGCCGAGCTGCTGATAGACCATGCATGGGGCTATGAGCCCTGTACAATAGCGGAGATCAAGGCATATAAGCCGGAAAACAGCAGCACAAGCTCAGGGCAGGTTCTGCAGTCGCCGTATCCTTATAAAAAGGCGCTCATCGTTATAAAGGAAATGGCGGAATTATCGGCCCTCAATCTGGTGGAAAAGGAGCTTGTTACCGACCAACTGGTGCTTGATATCGTTTATGATGTTGAAAATCTTAAATACGGCGGAAAATACGGCGGCGAAATTGTATCCGACAGATACGGAAGACTTGCCCCGAAGCCCGCGCACGGAACGGCGAACTTGGGGAGATATTCCTCCTCCACACGGGAAATAACGGATAAAACCGTGGAGCTTTTTGAAAGAATCGCCGATAAGGGGCTTTCGGTGCGGAAACTGAATCTTACCTGCAATCACCTGATAAGCGAGTCGGAGGTTCGCGCGCGGCACGAGCAGTTAAGCCTGTTTGACGATTACGAGGCGGCAGAAAGGGATCGAGCAAGGTACGCATCTGAGCTTGAGAAGGAAAAGAAAATGCAGAAGGCTGTGCTTAAGATCAAGGGGAAATACGGCAAGAATGCCGTTATAAGGGGTCTTGATTTGCAGGAGGGTGCAACAACGCTTGAAAGAAACGGTCAGATAGGAGGACATAGGGCGTAGCGATGGCGGAAAATTACGAGGATATAATAAACCTGCCTCATCATATATCGAAAAAGCATCGACCTATGCCGCGGGAAGCGAGGGCGGCACAGTTTGCTCCGTTTGCGGCGCTTACGGGATACGAAAGCGATGTTAATGAAGCGGCAAGGTATACAGGCAAAAGGCGGGAGCTCGGGGAGTATGAAACAGAGCGGCTCAACCGCCGTATCAACGAAATACGGGACGGCATTCACGGTAACACCGAGGTGATAATCACCTATTTTAAGCCCGATGAAAAAAAGGCGGGCGGGGAATACCTTAATATCGGCGGCAGAGTAAGGAAGATCGATGATTACGGCAGAACCCTCACGCTGACAAGCGGCGCTTTAATCCCACTCGATGATATATCCGAAATAGTATTTAAAGACGGTAAAGCATCCGAATGAATGCTATATTGGAAAAAGATAAACGGTAAAAATAAAAGCGGGGCTGTCGAGTTAAGACAGCAAAAAAACAAATCATATATAATATTTATTTAAAGGCATATGCTTTGTACTTTCAGAGTATAAGTCTTTTATATGAATTTAATCTTGCATTTACTATTTCACATAACAATAATTAAAATAATTTATTCCAATATTGACAACTGTAAAAAATGTGATATAATATAGTCAAGGAGGTAGTACGAATGAACAATAGTATTTTAACCAAATGCCCCACCTGCAATGAAAAACTTTACATATCTTCTCTCAAATGCCAAAAATGTGGGTTGGAATTAAAAAACGATTTTGAGATAAGCAAGTATGATTTGCTTGATAAGGAACAACTGAATTTCTTAGAGACATTTTTAGCTTGCGAGGGTAATCTTAAAGAATTACAAAATCGAATGAATATATCATATCCTTTAGCAAAAAAGAAACTATTCGAATTGTTGGCGGCACTGCAAATAAAAGAAAGAAATAATACCGAGGTAGTAAATATGGAAAATACTTTAATATGTAACAACGGTCACACGGCAGCCGACATAATAAGAAATAAATTAATTGAAAACGGAGGGTGCGCAACCTATCATACTTACGACGGTACAGAACACCAGGTATATGCAATAAAAAACGGAACTGAATTTGCAACTGACGCACTGCCCGTTAATATAACATACAGCTTTGAAATATTTAATTGCGTTTCTGACGCTATAAAAGCAAACGGCGGCAAGGCAAGAAAAGGAATGGCACGGGGAAATAGGGTTGGTGATGTGAATTTTGACGAAAAAACGGTTTCAGGTTATTTGGCAATTCATTTTTTCGGAAAACACTATGGAGAAACTTCTGTTGACCCAAGCTTTTTTCTGTTCGGAATTATGGAATGGGCTAAAATAATAAACAATAATCGCGGTTATGTTGAATTTGAAGATTGGTATAAGGAAGAATTAGAAAAACAATGCATATAATAATAGGCTTTTTGTATGGACTATTTAAAGAATTGTTATATCCCAAAAGGCGTAAATAGATTTTGCTCCAAAAAAATTCAACATAAATAAAAAATATTAAAATCGATATTAACTCTGCAGGTCAACACAAAAAACGCCGCCCTGAAATTGGATGAAACTATTGAGAAATGGGAATCGAACCTGCGGTTTGCTCCTTTGCGGTGCCCATGGTTGCTGCACTGCCGCTTGCAACTGCCGACTGCGGCGTTTTGGTTTACTCGCTGTATCATCCGCAGGATGCGCTCGCAACCTCGCCCATCAACCGCTCCGAAAGTCCTCATTCGTAGGAACGGGAATTTCCGACTGTAGACAAGCCTTAAGAGAGGCTTGCCGTTTCGGGTTATAGATGATTAAAAAACACGTTTAAAAGAACACTGATTTTTCTTTTCCGTTTTTCTTGTGCGGGAATTCACGGATTCGGATAATATATTCGAGATTTACCGCCTGCAGCTCGTTTTTGTTTTCAATCAAAATTCCGGTATCGTCGACCTCCTTTATAACTCCGGTTACCGTACCGGTAGTGTCGATTACGGTGTATACTATGCATTTTTTGCCTATGAATCTTTTTGCAAGCTCTTTCATATTGTAATTGTCCTTTCTTTTTTTCTTTGAATTATGAATTACAGCAATTTTGGTTTGGCGGTCTCTGAAAAGAAAAATAATTAAACAAATTAAGAAGGGGAGTAAAAAGTAATAATAATCGTTCAAAGCATCAACCTCCGAGCAGATTTGAAAGCTCTGCAAGATTCGCAAGCGTTAATTGCTCGGAGCGCGCCGTTTCGGAAATGCCTAGCGTATCAAGTGCGTTTCTTATGCGCTCCTTTTCAATGCCCGCAGTGTTTGAAACGGTATTTACAAGCGTTTTGCGGCGCTGTGCAAAGCAGCATTTAACAAGGCGGAAGAACGCCCTTTCGTCATTTACCTTAACCGGCGGCTTTTCGAGTATTTTAAGCTTTATAACGGCGGAATCCACCTTAGGCGGCGGCATAAAGCTTTCCTTATCAACTCCGAAAAGGATTTCCGGCTTTGAGTAGTAGCTCACGGCAACGCTCACCGCGCCTGCCTCTCTGGTTCCCACCTCGGCGCAGAGCCTTTCAGCCGCTTCCTTTTGCACCATTACGGTGACGGTGTCTATCGGCAGTCTGCTTTCAAGCAGGGTCATAATTACGGGCGAGGTTATGTAATAGGGGAGATTGGCGCACACCGCGACCCTCTCGCAATCCGCGAAATGCTCTTTTATGAGCGCTTTCAGGTCAAGCTTTAAGGCGTCGCCGTAAATTACTTCAACATTTTTACAGTCGGCAAGGGTTTCGGGCAGCACCTTTTTCAGCCGTTCATCAAGCTCAATTGCCACGACCCGTTTTGCGGCTTTTGAAAGCTCCGCTGTGAGCACGCCGAAGCCCGGGCCTATTTCGAGTACTCCCGTATTTTCATCACAGGCGGCGCGCGCCATGGCAGGGCAGACCTCCGGGTCTGTTAAAAAATTCTGCCCGAGCGATTTTTTAAAGGTAAAGCCGTTCTTTGCAAGCAGCGAACGGACGGTATTTATATCGGATAAATTCATAGCAAAACTCCTAACAAACAAATTATATCGCAGAAAAATATTATTTGCAATAAATTTTTGTTGAGAAACCGAAGGATATATTGTATAATGGAAGCATACAACAGAATGTAGGTGAATTTCAATTGGATAACAGGTATTATGAAAAGGTAATTGAGGAAATGCAGCCATTCCTCGATGAGCAGGGCTTTAAGGCGCAGGAAAACGGAAATTTCAAAAATGACAAGCGCGAAATAAAGATTGCTTATGATGAGGCACGGCAGATGTATACGCTGTCGGCGGCGGATATAGGCGAAGAGGGTGACGGCGAGCTGAAGGAAATAGAAGCGTGGCTTTTTGACGACAGCCAAAATGCCAAGGACGCGGCGGCGGTCGGTGTGGATTTCACCGCAACGCTCCGCAAAAACATGGGCATACGCTTAAAGCGCACGGCGGACGGCAGCAATGTTGAATTACCGTCTTTTTCAAAGGGCGGCAGCATTACCGTTACGGGCTTTGCAAAGAAAATGCTCGATTTCTTCCCGGCGCTTAAGGATGAGTATAAGAATCACATAGCGGTAAACGGCAACTTTTTGTATCTCAACTTTTTCGGCGAGTATTTGGTGCCGAACATCAAGCAGGTAATGGCTTCGGGCAATAAAAAGCAGATTAAAAAGCTTTACGATATTTTAGAGGATATGTATGTAAAGGGCGACCGCGATACCGTAAATTCCGTTGTGGCGGTGCTTTGCGCCGCTGCGTATAACGATGAGAAGGCGGCTGCTGCAATTAAAGAAATGCTTGATACGGATAAGCATTTCCTTTCATCCTTTGAATGCTTTATGCCGATGCTTGCGAAAAACAAAAAGCTCACGGCTTCGCTTATAAAATAAATCGAGGGGGTAATTTTATGGAGTATGTAATTATTGGAATCATAGTGCTGGCGCTGATACTTTTATTTGCAAATGTAAGGGTAGTGCCGCAGGCAACCGAGTATGTAATTGAGTTTTTAGGTAAATACAAAACCACATGGGGCGCGGGTCTGCATGTTAAAGTGCCGATTATAGAAACGATTGCCAAAAAGATAACTTTAAAGGAACAGGTGCTTGATTCGCCACCGCAGCCTGTTATCACCAAGGATAATGTAACAATGCAGATAGACACGGTGGTTTATTTCAGAATTTATGACGCAAAGCTTTATACCTACGGCGTTGTAAGCCCGCTTAACGCTTTGCAAAACCTTACCGCCACCACGCTTCGTAACCTTGTGGGTGAGCTGGAGCTTGACGGCACGCTTACCTCAAGAGATACTATCAACGCGAAAATGACCGCGATACTTGACGAGGCAACCGACAAATGGGGCATGAAGGTAAACCGTGTTGAGCTTAAAAACATTATTCCGCCCGCTGAAATTCAGAATGCGATGGAAAAGCAGATGAAGGCAGAGCGCGAGCGCCGCGAAACGCTTTTACAGGCAGAGGGTCACAAGGCGGCAGCTATTACCCGTGCCGAGGGTGATAAACAGGCTATGATATTGGCGGCAGAAGGCGAACGCGATGCGCGCATTGCAAGAGCCGAGGGTGAGGCAAAGGCTATTTATCTTAATAAAAAGGCTGAGGCGGACGGTATTCGCGCCATAAAAGAGGCAGCGGCAGATGCGGCGGTGCTTGAAATAAAGCGCCTTGAAACCCTTGCGGAAATTTCAAACGGCACTGCGGCGAAGCTGATAATTCCGACCGACGCCGTGAATATGGTAACAAAAAATACGGTGTTCACCGAAACCACGGGCATAGGCGATGTAACGCACGAGGCGCCGAAGCCTGTAGCGCCGCCCAAAAAAGACGAGTGCTGCGACGATTAAAAATATTTGACAAACGCGGTATAGTGTGTTATACTGTATTAAATTGAAAGAGCAAAGGCGCTCATAAAGGGATATAATTCTCTTTATGGGCGCTTAATTTTTTTTAAAACGGGGGAATTTCAAATGACCGAAAAGGGACTTTACCGACAGCAGTTTGAGCACGACGCCTGCGGTATAGGCGCGGTTGTGAATGTGGACGGCACAAAAAGCCACAGGGTGGTTGATAACGCACTTTCTATAGTAGAAAAATTGGAGCACCGAGCCGGGAAGGACGCCTCGGGTGAGACGGGCGACGGCGTGGGAATATTGGTGCAGATATCCCATAAATTCTTTAAAAAAGCCGCAAAGGAAATAGGTATAGATCTGCCCGGCGAGCGTGAATACGGCGTGGGAATGTTCTTTTTTCCGCAGGACACTTTGAAGCGCAATCAGGCTAAAAAAATGCTTGAGGTTATAGCCGAAAAAGAGGGCGTTGAGTTTTTAGGCTGGCGAGATGTGCCTACAAAAAGCGAGATTTTGGGGCAGAAAGCACTCAGCTGCATGCCGCACATTATGCAGTGCTTTTTAAAAAAGCCCGACGATACGGCTAAGGGGCTTGAATTTGACCGCAAGCTGTATATAATCCGCCGCGTGTTCGAGCAGAGCAACGATAATACATATGTCGCCTCGTTATCAAGCCGTACTATAGTTTACAAGGGTATGTTTTTGGTGGGACAGCTGCGCCGCTTTTACCTTGATTTGCAGGACACGGCATATGAAAGCGCAATAGCGCTTGTGCACTCGCGCTTTTCCACCAACACAACGCCCAGCTGGGAGCGCGCCCACCCGAACCGCTTTATACTGCACAACGGCGAAATAAACACCATTCGCGGCAACGTTGACCGTATGCTGGCACGCGAGGAAACAATGGAAAGCGCCGTGATGGAAGATGATATGGATAAAATCCTGCCCGTGGTAAACGCGGCGGGGTCTGACTCTGCTATGCTTGATAACACGCTTGAATTTCTTGTTATGAACGGAATGGATCTGCCGCTTGCCGTAATGGTTACTATCCCCGAGCCGTGGCGCAACAGCAAGACCATAACAAGGGCTAAAAGGGACTTTTACCACTACTACTCCACAATGATGGAGCCGTGGGACGGTCCTGCCGCCATACTCTTTTCGGACGGCGATACCGTAGGCGCGGTGTTAGACCGTAACGGGCTGCGCCCCTCGCGCTATTATATAACAGACGATAACACGCTTATTTTATCCTCCGAGGTGGGCGTGCTTGATATTCCCGCAGAGCATATTGTTAAAAAAAGCCGCTTAGAGCCGGGCAAAATGCTGCTTGTGGATACGGCGAAAAAGCGCATTATATCCGATGAAGAGTGTAAACACTATTACGCCACAAGAAAGCCCTACGGCGAGTGGCTCGACCAGAATTTGGTGCGGCTTTCCGACCTTAAAATGCCTAACTGCCGCATAGAACGCTACGATTCAAAGACCCGCGACAGGCTTTACAAGGCGTTCGGCTATACCTATGAGGATATGCGCAACGCTATTATACCAATGGCGAAAAACGGCGCGGAGGCTACCGCCGCTATGGGCACGGATATTCCGCTTGCAATGCTTTCCGATAAGCACCAGCCGCTTTTCAATTACTTTAAACAGCTTTTCGCACAGGTTACCAATCCGCCTATTGACGCTATACGCGAGGAGGTTGTAACCGATACCTGCGTTTATGTGGGGTCGGATGGTAACCTACTGAATGAGACTGCCGCAAACTGCGGGGTTTTGGAGCTACCCAACCCGATTATAACCTCTGCCGAGCTTGTGAAAATAAAGGCTATTGACCGGCCGGGCTTTAAGGTGGAAACGATTTCCTTACTTTATTATACAAACACGCCGCTTGAGCGCGCGCTCGACCACCTGTTTGTGGAGTGTGACCGCGCTTACAAAAAAGGCGCTAATATACTCATACTTTCCGACCGCGGGGTTGATGAAAACCACGTTGCCATTCCGTCGCTTTTGGCGGTTTCGGCTATTGAGCAGCACCTTATACGAACCAAAAAGCGCACGGCGCTTTCTGTAATACTTGAAAGCGCAGAGCCGCGCGATGTTCATCACTTCGCAACGCTTTTGGGATATGGCGCGCGCGCCGTAAACCCCTATTTAGCCGAGGAATGTATAACCGAGCTTATTGATAAAAAGCTGCTCGATAAGGATTACCACACCGCAATACGCGATTATAACAGTGCCATACTTCACGGTATTGTAAAAATCGCCTCTAAAATGGGTATTTCCACAATTCAGTCCTACCAGTCCTCGCAGATATTTGAGGCGATAGGCATAGGTAAAGAAGTAATTGATAAATACTTTACAAACACCGTAAGCCGCGTGGGCGGTATAGGGCTTGAAGAAATTAACGAGGGCGTTGAGTACCGCCACAGCCATGCATTTGACCCGCTGGGACTCGGCGTTGATACCACACTTGACAGCTTCGGCGAGCATAAGCTGCGTTCGGGAGCGGATAAGGAAGACCATATGTACAGCCCCGAAACGGTGATAGCCCTGCGCGAGGCAACGCAGCTCGGCTCATATGTGCGGTTTAAGGAATACACCGCAATGGTGGATAACGAGCGCCGCCCGCACACGCTGCGCGGATTGCTTGAGTTTAATACCGAGGGTGTAACACCCATTCCGCTTGACGAGGTAGAACCTGCAAGCGAAATTGTAAAACGCTTTAAAACGGGCGCTATGTCCTACGGCTCGATTTCGCAGGAGGCGCACGAGTGTATGGCGATTGCCATGAACCGCCTCGGCGGCAAATCAAACTCGGGCGAGGGCGGCGAGCGCCCCGAAAGACTGGGAACCGAGCGCGGCAGCGCAATTAAGCAGGTGGCTTCGGGCCGTTTCGGCGTTACAAGCGAATATTTGGTTTCGGCAAATGAAATTCAAATTAAAATGGCGCAGGGCGCAAAGCCCGGCGAGGGCGGACATCTGCCGGGTAAGAAAGTCTACCCGTGGATTGCGAAAACGCGCTATTCAACCCCCGGTGTATCGCTTATTTCTCCGCCGCCGCACCACGATATTTATTCCATTGAAGATTTGGCACAGCTGATTTACGACCTGAAGAATGCCAACAAGCGTGCAAGAATTTCCGTAAAGCTGGTTTCAGAAGCTGGCGTTGGAACGATTGCAGCCGGCGTTGCAAAGGCTGGTGCAGGCGTTATTCTGATTTCCGGTTATGACGGCGGTACGGGTGCAGCACCGAGTAGCTCCATCCACAATGCCGGATTGCCGTGGGAACTGGGCTTGGCAGAAACCCACCAGACCTTGATTATGAATGGTCTGCGTTCTAAGGTTGTCATTGAAACCGATGGTAAGATGATGACAGGACGAGATGTTATTATTGCAGCAATGCTGGGTGCAGAAGAATACGGTTTTGCAACTGCTCCGCTGGTAACAATGGGCTGCGTGATGATGCGTGTCTGCAACTTGGATACCTGTCCGGCAGGCGTTGCAACGCAGAATCCGGAATTGCGGAAACGGTTCAAGGGTAAGCCGGAATACATCATCAACTTTATGCGATTCATTGCACAGGAAATGCGGGAATACATGGCAAAGCTGGGCATCCGTACCATGGATGAACTGATTGGACGTTCTGATTTGTTGGTACAGAGAAGTTTCTCGGCTGGCTCAAAGGAAAGCAAGATTGATATGTCGAACATCCTGACCAACCCGTATGTTGGCAAGAATGTTCCGCAGCACTTCCATCCAAAGGATGCATTTGATTTCAAGCTTGCAGAAACGATTGATGAAACGACCATCATTCCGGCAATGCAGGAAGCTCTGGCAAAGAAGAAGAAAAAGACTTTGAAGCTGAATGTCAGCAACCTGAACCGGACACTGGGCACATTGTTCGGGGCAGAAATCACACGGAAGTATTACAACACACTGGAAGAAGATACTTTCACATTGCAGTGCAAAGGCTCTGGCGGACAGAGTTTCGGTGCATTCATTCCAAAGGGCTTGACGCTTGAGCTGGAGGGCGACAGCAACGACTACTTCGGAAAAGGACTTTCCGGCGGTACATTGGTTGTTTATCCGCCAAAGGATGCGAAATTCCAGGCAGATGAAAATATTATTATCGGTAACGTTGCCCTGTTCGGTGCAACCAGCGGTAAGGCGTTTATTGCTGGTGTTGCTGGCGAACGGTTCTGCGTCCGGAACTCCGGTGCAACGGTTGTCGTAGAAGGCGTGGGCGACCATGGTTGTGAATATATGACCGGTGGTTGTGCAGTCATTCTCGGCAAGACCAGTAAGAACTTTGCAGCCGGTATGAGTGGCGGTATTGCCTATGTACTGGACGAAGAAAGCGATCTGTACACCAAGCTGAATAAAGCACTGGTTGGATTCAGCAAGGTGACACATCCGGAAGATGTTGCACAGCTGAAAGAACTGATTACGGAACACGTTGCAAGAACGCACTCCGTCAGAGGACAGGAAATTCTGGATCAGTTTGATGCTTATTTGCCGAAGTTTAAGAAGATTGTACCGCACGATTATGCAAAGATGCTCCGCTCCATCCGGCAGTTTATGGATCAGGGATTGCCGCAGGAAGAAGCAAAAATCGAAGCATTCTATGTCAATACAAAGTGAGCAGGAGGGGCGTATCATGGGAAAAGCAACGGGATTTCTGGAATATGAACGGGTGGAGAATCCGGGGCAGGAGCCGCTCGAACGCATAAAGACCTATCGGGAATTTCATACACCACTGAATCTGGAAGAACGGCAGAAACAGGGTGCACGCTGTATGGATTGCGGTGTTCCATTCTGTCAGAACGGAAAGCCAATCATGGGCATGGTGTCCGGCTGTCCGCTGAACAACCTCTGTCCGGAGTGGAACGAACTGGTTTATAAGGGCAGAATGGAAGATGCAGCCAGACGGCTGCTGTTGACCAACTGCTTTCCGGAGTTTACCTCCAGAGTATGTCCGGCACTTTGTGAAAAGGCTTGCACCTGCGGATTGTACGGCGACCCTGTTACCGTGAAAGAAAACGAATATGCCATCATTGAATCGGCTTATGAAAGCGGATTCATGAAGCCGAGAATCCCAAAGGTGCGGACGGGAAAGAAAGTAGCCGTCATCGGTTCTGGCCCTTCCGGTTTGGCAGCCGCTTTGCAGCTGAACCGGAGAGGACACTCCGTGACCGTCTATGAACGGGAAGACCGTGTCGGCGGTCTGCTGATGTACGGTATTCCAAATATGAAATTGGAAAAGACCGTCATTGACCGCCGGATTGCTCTGATGGAGCAGGAGGGCGTTGTATTCCGGACGGGTGTGGATGTTGGCAAGGATATTTCTGCGGAGGAAATTCAGAAGCAGTATGATGCAGTGGTATTGGCTTGCGGTTCTTCCAATCCAAGAAACATCAATGCACCGGGCAGAGAATCCAAGGGCATTTATTATGCAGTGGAATTTTTGAAGGCAACCACAAAGAGCTTGATTAACTCCAACTTGTCTGATGGTTATTATATCAGTGCAAAGTACAAGAATGTCATCGTCATCGGCGGCGGCGATACCGGAAACGACTGCGTAGGAACGGCAATTCGGCACGGCTGCAAATCTGTCATTCAGCTGGAAATGATGCCGAAACTGCCGGATCAGCGTGCAGAGAACAACCCTTGGCCGGAGTGGCCGAGAATCTGCAAGACCGATTACGGTCAGGAAGAAGCCATTGCAGTATTCGGACACGACCCGAGAATTTATCAGACAACGGTAAAACGATTCATTCCGAATGCAGAAGGACATCTGAAAGCCGTTGAAACGATTAAGCTGCAATCGGTACGGGATGAAAAGACCGGACGGATGCGGATGGAAGAAATTCCGGGCAGTGAACAGATTCTGGAAGCCGATTTGGTTTTGATTGCAGCCGGATTCTTGGGGGCACAGTCTTATGTTGCAGATGCATTCGGTGTCAATCTGAATGCCAGAACCAACGTGGCAACCGAAACACCGGATTCCTATCAGACCAATGTAGAGAAAGTATTCACGGCTGGCGATATGCACAGAGGACAGTCTTTGGTTGTCTGGGCAATTCGAGAGGGCAGAGAAGCCGCTCGTGCAGTGGATGAATATTTGATGCATTACAGCAACCTCTAAACATACCTCTCAAACAAACCGAAAAACAGTCGTTCTCTTTCCATAGAGGACGGCTGTTTTCATCTGTAAAAATTTTTTGGTAAGACTAGAAAAAGCTCAGAAAGTGTGGTATAATCAACAGAAAGGAGGGGGGCTTTTTATGACCAAACAAGAAACGGCACTGCGAGCCTGTACGATACTGGAAGAATATTATCCGGAATCGGTCTGTGCATTGCAGTACAAAGAGCCATATGAATTATTGATTGCGGTGCGGCTTTCCGCACAGTGTACCGATGCACGGGTCAATATTGTCACGAAAACGCTGTTCCAGCAGTATCCAACGCTGGAATCGTTTGCAGCTGCCAATTTGGAAGAACTGGAGCAGGCAGTGAAACCCTGCGGGTTCTATCACATGAAAGCGAAGAGCATCAAAGAAATGGCAATTCGGCTGCTGACAGTCTATGACGGCAAAATTCCGGATACGATGGAAGAACTGCTGACGTTACCGGGCGTTGGACGGAAAACAGCAAATTTGATTTTGGGCGATGTTTACGGACAGCCGGCAATTGTCACGGATACGCATTTTATTCGTATTACTGGACGGCTAGGGCTGACCACGAATAAAGAACCAGCGAAAGTGGAACGGGATTTGCGTCCGCTGATTCCACCGGAACGCTCTTCGGACTTTTGCCATCGAATCGTGCAGTTTGGACGAGATATCTGTCGGGCAAGAAAGCCGCTCTGCGGAAACTGTCCGATGGCAGATTTTTGTCCGTCCAGAGAGGCATAATGCAGCCAGATAAAGTCAAAATCCGGCTGTTCAAACAAAAGAACAACCATTTTTCACATGGATTTTATACGATTTTTTGAAAAAAGAATTGACAAATACAAGGCGGTGTGCTATACTGGTACTTGTATATTTACAGGAAAAGGCGGTAATCCGATGGGAATATTTAGTAAATTATTTGGCTCTTACAGTACGAGAGAGCTTGCACGTATTGAACCGATTAAGCAAAAAGTTCTGGCACTGGACGAAGAATATACAGCTTTATCAGATGCAGAATTAAAGGGAAAGACACAGGAATTCCGTGACCGGCTGGAAAGCGGTGAAACACTGGATTCCATGATGGCAGAAGCACTGGCAACTGTCCGGGAAGCAGCGTATCGTGTACTGGGCAAGAAACCGTTTCCAGTACAGATTATTGGTGCAATCGTTCTGCATCAGGGACGAATTGCAGAAATGAAAACCGGTGAAGGTAAAACTTTGGTAGCCTGCGTTGCATCCTATCTGAATGCATTGCCGGGCAAGGGCGTTCATGTTGTCACCGTAAACGACTACTTGGCAAAAACACAGTCCGATGAAATGGGCAAGGTGCTGCGGTTCTTGGGCTTGACGGTTGGCTGTATTCTGCATGGTCTGACCAATGACCAGCGGCGTGAAGCATATGCCTGTGATGTTACTTATGGTACTAACAACGAACTGGGCTTTGACTATCTGAGAGATAACATGGTTATCTATAAGAAGGACAAGGTACAGCGGGAACATAACTTTGCCATCGTCGACGAAGTGGACTCCATCTTGATTGATGAAGCAAGAACCCCGTTGATTATTTCTGGTCGTGGGGACAAGTCCACTTCTCTGTATGGCGTTGTGGACAAGTTCGCAAAGACTTTGACCCCGACCATGGTTGTCGAAATGGACAGCAAGCAGGATCAGGAAGATACCAATGAAAATGCCGATTACATCATTGATGAAAAGGCAAAGACTGCAACCATTACCCGTCGTGGTGTCAAGAAAGCAGAAGATTATTTTGCAATTGATAACCTGATGGCACCGGAAAACCTGACCTTGCTGCACCACATCAATCAGGCATTGAAAGCCAATGGTGTTATGCGGAAGGATATTGACTATATCGTAGAAGATGGCGAAGTTGTCATCATTGATGAATTTACTGGTCGTAAGATGCTGGGCAGACGGTTTAATGATGGTCTGCATCAGGCAATCGAAGCAAAGGAAGGCGTAAAGGTTGCAAGAGAATCCAAGACACTGGCAACCATCACATTCCAGAACTATTTCCGTCTGTATAACAAGCTCTCTGGTATGACTGGTACTGCCATGACGGAAGAAGACGAATTCCGGGAAATTTACAAGTTGGATGTTATCGCAATCCCGACCAACCGGCCAATCAAGCGAATCGACCGGAATGATTTGGTTTACCGGACAGAAGCTGCAAAGTATCGTGCCATCATTGAACAGATTATTGAATGCCACGAAAAAGGACAGCCGGTACTGGTTGGTACGATTTCTATTGAAAAATCCGAACTGCTCTCCGCAATGCTGAAGAAGAAGGGTATCAAGCACGAAGTCTTGAATGCGAAGTATCACGCAAAGGAAGCAGAAATTGTTGCACAGGCTGGTAAGCTGGGTGCAGTTACCATTGCAACCAACATGGCTGGTCGTGGTACGGATATTATGCTGGGCGGTAATGCAGAATTTTTGGCAAGAGCAGAAATGCGGAAGAAAGCATATCCGGAAGAAATCATTACTGAAGCCATCGGTTACGCTGATACCGACAACGAAGAAGTATTGGCAGCCAGAGAAGAATATCAGGAACTGTACCGCAAATTCAGTGAGGAAGTCAAGGAAAAGGCAGTGGCGGTCAAGGAAGCAGGCGGTCTGTATATTTTGGGTACAGAACGGCATGAATCCAGAAGAATTGATAACCAGCTGCGTGGTCGTTCTGGTCGTCAGGGTGATGAAGGTGAAAGCCGGTTCTTCCTGTCTGTCGAAGATGACCTGATGCGTGTATTTGCTGGTGACCGTCTGGAAAACCTGATGCGGACACTGAACGTCGATGAAAATACACCGATTGAAAGCAAGTCCCTGTCCAAGATTATCGAATCCTCTCAGAAGAAGGTAGAAGGCAGAAACTTCAGTATTCGTAAGAATGTCCTCAACTATGATGACGTTATGAATACGCAGAGAGAAATCATCTATAAGGAACGGCAGCAGGTACTGGATGGCGAAGACCTCCACGACAGCATTTTGAAGATGATGGAGGAACTCATCAGCGATACTGTAAAGCAGTATATCAATGAAGAAGTCGTTGACCGGACACAATGGAATC
>ERZ773194.1550-NODE-1550-length-24314-cov-3.535884_pt1 | contig 24314 bp, 19 predicted proteins | sample MGYA00511240_ERZ773194 | MGnify/ENA primary metagenome ERZ773194 (study PRJEB29015, sample SAMEA2737774) | human gut metagenome | biome: human gut; feature: human-associated habitat; material: faeces | place: China | collected 2012 ... | reverse complement strand
GGGGGAATATTAAAAGGAATCATTGTTTTACTGTCAACTCGCAATCTATTATAACCACTCGCTCTTACTGGGCGCGGGTAGTATCACTTTCCGGCGTTTCGGGTTCAAAATTCAGCCGCTTTTCTTCCACCACCAGGGGGCGGTCCATAATACGGGCGTTCATTGCCATGATGTACTCGCCCAAAAATCCCAGAAAGGTCAGCTGCACACCACCCACAAAGAACACAGCAATGATCATTGGGGCATAACCCGCAGCAAAGGTATTCCAGTGGATCAGCTTTGCCACCAGGAACACAAGCCCCAGGATAAAGCTGACCGCCGCGCAGAAAAAGCCGAAGAACTCCGCCATCCGCATCCCAATCTTGGTGTAGCTGGTAAAGCTGAGCATGGCGGCATCAAACAGGCTGTACCAGTTGTTGTGGGTCTTGCCTGCCCGGCGCTTGGGCTGGGTGTATTCAATCTCCTTGCGCTCGGGGCCAAGCTCCGCCACAATCCCGCGCAAAAACGGGGTGGGGTCGTGCAAATCACGCAGGGTCTGGATAAAGCTTTTATCGTACAGGCCAAACCCGGTAAACTGCTCGATCATTTCCACATTGCTCATCTTTTTGATGGTTTTGTAGTAACAATCCCGCAAAAAGTACATGACAGGGTTTTCCTGGCTGGTGGTCTTTTTGCCGATTACAATTTTGTAGCCTTTTTCCCATTCAGCCACAAACTTTGGAATCATCTCCACCGGGTCCTGGAAGTCCGCGCAGATGGTAATGGTGCAGTCCCCTGTGGTATGGATCATACCGTAATAGGGGCTGTTGAACTGACCAAAGTTCTTGCTGTTAAAAATGGCTTTGACCTTGGGGTCCTGCGCGCAGATGTCCGTAATGATCCGGCGGGTACGATCCTGGCTTTTATTATCAATAAAAAGGATCTCATAGTCATAATCCGGGCAGTCCTTCCGAATCTCATCCCGCACCGCCTCATAGATGGGGCGGGCGTTCTCCTCCTCGTTATAGGTAGGGATCATAACAGAGATAACTTTTTTCTTCTCGCTCATGCAGGTTTCATTCCTTTAAGTTTAGTCTTTGGCCCACTGCCGCAATAGCCGGGCAGACCCTTATCACTATACACTATTTTGCAAAATAGGTAAAGAACAATTTATTTTCGCAGTTTTGCGTTTCAAAGTTCAGGCTTACAGGGCGGTCCGCCAGGGTGTAGGGCTCCTCGTTTTCCAGGCAGAAAGTCCCCTCTTTGGCAATGTGGCAGATGCCGCGGTAAATTTCCATGGCCGGGGTGCAGGCACCGATCAGCAGCGTTGCCGCCAGCAGAATGGTCACGGCATGCTGTGCAAGCGTACCGTCCCGCCATTTGGTGCCCACCAAGGCGATAAAGTACCGGGCACAGAGGGTCATCAGGATAAAGATAGCCGGGATGGACACCCGCATGCAGAAATCGCACCCCTGTCCCACCTTAAAGAACGGAATGATGAAGAGCGACACGGCGCAGGTATAAAACAGCCAGCTGCGGCGGTTCTGCCGCCAGAGCAGCAGCAGATAGATGCCAGCATCCAGCAGGTAAAATACCAGCATGCCTTTTTGCAGGCTGGTCAGAACGTTTTGGCCAAAAGTCTGCTGCGCTGCCTGGTTCCCGGCGACAGTTTCGCCCAGAACGCTGTAGCCAAAGGCGTTATTAGCCAAAAAATAACTGGCCGTAATGCTGAGCACCACAACCAGCACCAGCACATTGGCCGGGGAGAACGCCGATTGCAGCACGCCTTTTTGACGCTGTGCCAGCAGAACAATGCCGCGCACCACCATAAAAATAACCAGCCCCACAAATGGGAAGGGGCCGCACATCAGGCAGGCCGTGCCCAGCAGCAGGTAGTTGCGGCAGTCTTTCTCCTGCAAAAAGCAGACGGTTGCCAGCCATGCCCCCACTGTCTGGTTGAACACCCAGAACAGGCAGGTCGTCAAGGAGCTGAACTGGAAATCATTCGTCCACCATTCCAGGTGCATAGCGTCATAGGCCAGCAGGTCCGGCAGTCGGCTGCTGTACAGCGCGCCCAGAATATCCATGCCGCTGAAGAAAATCAAAAACAGCAGGCCGATCCCCTGCTTTTTGCCGGTATCGGCACGCAGGTAGACCAACAAATTCAGCGCCGCCAGATAGGTGCCCAGCGCCGTCCACCCCCAAAGGGCCATACGGGCGAACATCCAGGCGGCACCCAGCCCAAACAGGGCGTATACCGGTTTGGTCAGCGCCGCCGGGACTAGCCAGTGCCCGATATAATACACCAGCGCCGTATCTTTTTGCGGGTAATACACCGGCCAGCTGTTTGTGATCAGATCCCGGTAAATGGCGTTGCGGTAACCCCAGTCCGAGTTCTGGTAAAAAAAGCCCGTCTGACCGCCCAGGTAGCCCCACAACAGCATCAGGGCAAACAGCAGCACCAGCTTTGGCACCGAAAGCGTAATGCCCTGCTCTTCTTGCCCCACTTGCTTAACCTGCGGCGTTTTGCACACGGCATACCACCAGGCAAAGGCCAGCACGGCCAGGCCCGCAACGGCAAACGGCGCGCGGAGATACCCCGCAAAAAACACCGCCAGCGGCGCGGTGAGATAGGATAAGGCAAACGGCTTTAACTTTTGGTAGGTCAACTGCATAAATACTGTCTGGCTCCTGTTCGTCCATGCGGGTCCTGCCCGCACGGACGGGGTTATTCCTTATTGGCTTAATTGATTTGCTTTTGCGTTTTTGCCCACGCAATGGTGGCGCGGATGCCATCGGCAAAGGCGGTGCGCGGCGCAAAGCCGGTATCCGCCGCAAGCTGGGTGATATCCGCCTGCAAAAACATGACCTGCTGCGGCCCGTAAGGGATTTTGCCCAGGCCAAGCGGCAGGGCCAGGTCGATGGCATCACGCAGGGTCTCAATATATTCCCGCAGGGGGCGGGCGGTGCCGCTGCCCCCCGGGTACACGGCACCGCTGCGGCCATGGCAGGCCATGCGGTACAGTGCATCCGCAGCATCGGCGGAGTAAAGATAATCCCACTTCTGCTCCCCTGCCGTCAGGTCCGGGCACTGCCCGGCCAACAGTTTTTGGATGGTGGCGGAGATCATCGTGTTGGGGCCGTCATGCGGGCCGTAAACCGAAAGGATACGCGCCCACACATGGTCCATGCCCAGGGCGGCGGCCTCGGTACGGCTCATCTGGCCTGCACACAGCTTGGCCATGCCGTACCCGTTTTCGGGGTTTGTGGGGGTATCGGCCCGCAGAACACCGTCCACACGGCCATACTCTGCCTGGCTGCCGGTACCAACAAACACACGGCAGCCCATTACCGCCGCGGTGCGCACGGCATCAATGGTATAGCGGATATTCTCAATCTGAGCCGGCATATCATTGCGGCCCGCGCCAATGGTGTGCGCCCACGCCAGGTGGAAAAAGGCATCCGCCTGCACGGGCAGCCCGGCTGCGGCCATGCACTGCGGCAAATCCGCCAGGTTGGCGGCATCGCAGGCAACTACATACAGGTTTGCATCCTTGGGCAGCGCTACGGCCCGCGGGCTGCCGGGGCGGCAGACCGCCACCACGGTACACCCGGCCTGCAGCAACCGGCTGCACAATGCTGTGCCCACGGCCCCGGTGGGGCCGGTTACGATTACGGTTTTAATGTTACGTTCTATCATCATTCACTGCTCCGGCACCAGGGGGATAAACATCTGCTTTTCCAGCTCTTCCCGCGGCAGGAACGGTGCCAGGTCCTCCAGCGGCGGGCTGACCAGTGTGCCGTCCGGCAGGCGCTTGGTGGCGCTCTTCGGCTCCCAGACCTGCTGGGTATCGGTAAAGATCTCGCAGAAAGTCGGGCCTTCTGCGGCAAGGGCGGCATCCACCACCTGTTTCATCTCAGCGTTGGAATGTGCGCAGGAATACGGGTAGCCGAACGCTTCGGCAATTTTGCGGAACTCCGGGAAGGACAGATCCCCGCTCTCCGGCCCAATGCCGATCTTGCAATGGTCTTTGAACAGGTTGTTCTGGGTCAGGCGGATGGAGTGGTAGCCGTTATTGTTGATGAGGAAAATCTTGATCGGCAGCTTATTTGTCAGGATGGTCTGCAATTCCTGCAGGTTCATCATGATAGAGCCATCGCCTTCCAGGCAGATGGTGGTACGGCGGCCGCCTGCAATGCAAGTGCCAATGGCGGCGGGCAGGCCGTAACCCATGCTGGCAATGGCGCTGTTGTTGGCCATGCGGCTGCCTTTTTGGATGACATACGCCTGATTGCCCACCACGCAGCAGGCGCCGTTGGAAACTGCGGTCAGGCTGTTTTCCGGCAGGCGGGAACTGAGGTAGCGCACAAAGGCGTACACATTGGCGGTGGTGCCGTTTTCTTCCCACTGGCGCGGCAGCACGGCGGGGTAATCTTTTTTCCATCGCTGGCAGGTTGCCAGCCAGTCCGCTGCCTGACTGACAGGGGTCAGCGGCGCTGCGGCGGCATCCAGCTTTTGCAGAAAGTCCTTGGCATCCGCCCACACGGGGTGCTCCACATGCAGGGTGTGCTTTTTCATCTCGGCGCGGTCAATATCCACCATGATGACTTCCGCCGCGCGAGCCCAGGTTTTCCAGTTATAGCCCACCTGGCGGATGGAAATGCGGGTGCCCACAGCCAGAATCAGGTCTGCGTTCTGGATGGCCCAGTTGCCGGGGCGGTCGCCCATATTGCCGGCACGGCCGCAGTAAAGCGGGTTTTCGTCCTCGATCAGGTCCACGGCGTTCCAGTAGGTCACAATGGGGATGTTCAGCTTTTCCGCCACGGCGCGGAACGCTGCGTACCCGCCGGAAAGCCGGATGCCGTATCCGGCGTGGAACACCGGGCGCTTGGCGTTGCGGATCTTTTCCAGCACCATCTGCACGGTGGCATCGTCCACCGGGGGCGGCAGCCGGGCATCGTCCTGCGCCGGGTCATAGCCGGGCAGACTGTCGGTTTCAATGTAGCCGCCCTGATAGTTGACCGGGATATCGATCCACACCGGGCCGGGGCGGCCGGTGGTTGCCAGGTGCCAGGCTTTTTCCAGCACATAGCGGATCTGGTTCGGGTCTTCCAGCATGGTGGCGTATTTGGTCATGGGGGCAACAGATTTGGTGATATCGTATTCCTGGTCGCCCACCGCGCGCAGGGGCAGGCCATCGGTAAACTGCGCGGCATAGCGGGCCGTGGTATCGTACCGAACCTGGCCGGAGATCACGAACATAGGGATGGAATCCAGCCAGCCGCCCACCACACCGGTCAGGGCGTTGGTGCCGCCGGGGCCGGTGGTAACGCACAGGGCGGCAATTTTGTTATCAATGCGGGCGTATGCTTCCGCCGCAATGGCACTTGCCTGCTCGTGATGGTTATAGGTAACATGCAGCGCCGGGTGGTGACCCAGTGCATCATTCAGATGCATGGCGCCGCCGCCCACCACGCTGAACACATCCGTAACGCCGTGCGCCGCAAGAAAATCGGCCACATAATCGGCCAGACGCTGTTTCATTGAGAGTGTCCTCCTTTTATTTAATCCGTTCAAGCTGCGGCTGAACCATTACAAAATACAAAGTTCTGGAATCCTGCGGGGCATCGACCCGCTTGCCGCTGTAGCTAATATCGATTGTACTTTCACCAAAAGGAATATCCACAGTATAGCGGATTTTCATGTTTTTCTGGCTGACCACAAAGGTCTGGCTACTGTCACCGAAGGTAATGGTAATGCTGGGGCGGTCAGAAATATCAAAGAAATAATCCCCCACTGTAAAGGTAAAGGTGTACCTTTCCGTATTCAGCTGCGGGTTTACCAGTTTGATCTCCGCACTTTTCTTGCACCAGTAAAACGGCAGCTCTTTGTTGGAGTTTTCAGGAGTATAATATTCTGCGTTATAAATGCCATCCCCCAGCTGCATGGTAATAGACGGCGCATTATACAGCACCCACACGCCATAGAAAACGGCAAGGGAAACTGCCAATGCCCCCAGTGAAGCGCCGAAAGTAACCAGCGTGCTGCGTGCAGCTTTTTTATCTAGTTTTGATTGTTCAGGCTTTTTGGTTTTCAGCGCTGCCAACACACAATTTACTGCCTGTACAACGCCCCAGATGATAGCTGTCAGTATTGCCAACTGTACAATGGTGTTGCGAATATAAGAGTTACGCTCTTCAAAGATTGGAAGCGGCAGATTAAATACCATCAAAACCGCAAAAGGCAATATATTTTGACGTGTCATCACCTTTTCCTGTGCAAGAAAATACGCCAGCGGAATCAGCGCCATGCAGTAAATATAGTTGCCCTGGCTTTGGTACATCATAGCCACGGTAATCAGCAGCAACGCCTGCCATTCCTGGCGGCAGAGCAGAGCACACACAACCAGTACCGCCGCCACAGCAAAGGCTGCTGTAAAAAAAGATACCGTTGCATTGCTGGTTCCGGCAATCAGGTCCACCAGATGCGCCCCATGTGCGAACATGCTGTTGATGCCATTACCTGCCCAAGGTGTTTTACTTTTACTTCCAAAAGAGAACAAAATCTTCAGCCAAAGCTGCAAGCCGTACACGCCCTCCTGGAAGGCAAACACCGGGAGCACCAACGCTGCAATGCCATAAAACACCGTGCGGATTGCTGCTTTGAAATCCCGGTTTCTTAAAAGCATAACACCTAAGAATGCGGGATAAATTTTAAGTCCGGCTGCTACTGCCAGTGCAACCAATGCCAGTTCCCGCACCCATGCGCGCTTTGAACGGTGATACATGACGAAAAAAAGCGAAAGCCCCGCCGCCAGCAAAATAATATTGCCGCGGTCTACCGCATTAAGCACACCAAAGCTGAACAAGGCAAAAAACGTACTGGCCCTGGCCCACTGAGCATCTTGCATCACGTCACGGAGCAAAACCGCCAGCAAAAGAACCGCCAGCACCACAAAAAAGACGTATAGCAAAAAGCACGACTGTGTTGTGCGTAAATCAGTTTCTGTGCCGCGCATGGCAACGGACGCCTCAAAGTCATAGGTCCAGTTATCAGATACCGAAGCAGGCACCAGTAAAAACAGGGCATAAAAGAACAAATTTGCCAAGGGCGGATACAGTGTGTCAAACACCGCATACGGCTGGCGTCCACGAACATATTCAATGCTATGGAAAAAATCCATGCCGGCATCCAGTGTATCATGGTATAAAAAGTACGAAAGAAAATCACCATGGGTAACATACAGCGTTACCATAACCACAATGGCACACACTGCGCTGAGTACACAGTACAGCTTGGCCGTTTTTTTCCAGAACGGATTGCTCCCTCTTCCTTTTTTACCAAAAAGGCCTTTTCCCCGTTTCGCGTTATTCTCTTTCAGCACGCGCTGGCTGTTGCATTCATTCTGGCCATAATTCAGTCCCAGCTGCACCGATTTGTTCTCTTCCGGCAACAGCTGATCTAATCCAATGCTGATACCAGATTTATTCTCGTTATTTGTTGTCATGTTGTCCATACACAGCCTTGCCCTATTTCTGTTCCCGGTTATGTATCAGATATTCCCTGGTTTCCCATATTTTTTACCGATATATTTTGCAGTCTTATTTTCAACAATAAAGCACCGCCAACCAACCTCGTTGAATCGGATGATGGTTAGGGATCCCGATACCGCACTTTTCCGTGCCGGATAAGCTCCACATCGTTGACGGGAAACATTTTGTCGTTTATCTTTCCTTAAATGTCCACAACTTGTTGATGATAAAATTCAGCGGAATCGTGACCAGCAAATTCACAATCGGCGCAATCGTTTTGCTTACGCTGAAGAACGTAACCTCTATCCAAAGCAAAACATTAGAAAGGATCGACGTGCCGCCGTAGCTGACATATGTTTTTCCAAGGCGTTTCAGTTTACTGCGCCAATCGTTTGCATTCCCGGTAAACACAAACTTATCGTTCCAAAAAAAGGCATTGGCAATGCTCAGAATTGTTCCCAGAACGCTGCCTACCATATACAGGTCTGGGCTGATCCACAAAAAGATATAATACACCGCCATCGATACCGCCGTGTTGCTTACGCCAACAAGGCCAAACTTGATAAACTGTGCAAGCAGCGCAACAAATTCCTCTTTGCTTTTTGCTCCCAACAGTGCCAACAATTTCTGCATGGATCCCGTTCCTTTATTATTCTTTATAAGCAATCAAAAAGCAAAGCCTGTATTGATAATTTACCGCAGTGCAGCAGCCAGTTTTTTTCTTATCAGCACGGCTTTGCTTTTTCTTATTGATTCATCTTATCAGCGCTTTTTACTGGTTCACTGCTTCAATAATGATCTTCGCCATATAGTCGATCATCTCATCGGTCATGCCGGGGTACACGCCGACCCAGAAGGTGTTGTTCATGATAAAGTCAGTGTTGGTCAGCTCCCCTGCCACGCGGTAGGCGTCGGTGCCGCGGATCTGGTCAAAGCAGGGGTGCTTGATCAGGTTTCCGCTGAACAACAGGCGGGTCTGGACATTGTGGTCCTCAATATAGCGGGTCACGGCGTTGCGGTCCAGGCCGGATTCCGGCTTGACCGAAATCAGGAAGCCGAACCAGGACGGGCGGCTGTTGGCGGCCGGTTCCGGCAGGATCAGCTTATCGGCGGCCGGTTCCAGGGCTGCGCGCAGGCGGTCCCAGTTATGGCGGCGGCGTTCGATAAAGCTGGGGAACTTTTTCAGCTGCTCGCAGCCGATGGCGGCCTGCATATCGGTCACTTTCAGGTTATAGCCAAAGTGGCTGTAAACGTACTTGTGGTCATAGCCTGCGGGCAGTTCGCCATACTGACCGTCAAAGCGGTGGCCGCAGAAGTTATCATGGCCGGACGGGCAGATGCAGTCGCGGCCCCAGTCGCGGTAGCTCTTGATCAGGCGGTTCAGCAGCGGGCTGTTTGTATACACGCAGCCGCCCTCGCCCATCGTCATGTGGTGCGGCGGGTAGAAGCTGGAGGTGCCGATATCGCCCCAGGTTCCGGTAAAGCGGGTTTCGCCGTTGATGGTGTACTGGGTGCCCAGGGCATCGCAGTTATCCTCCACCAGCCAGAGGTTATGGGCATCGCAGAAGGCTTTGACGGCGGACAGGTCAAACGGGTTGCCCAGGGTATGGGCGATCATGACTGCCTTGGTCTTGGGGGAAAGGGCAGCTTCCAGCTTGGTCACATCAATGTTGTACTGCGGCACGGTCACATCCACAAACACCGGCACAGCGCCATACTGCAGCGCCGGGGTGACAGTGGTGGGGAACCCGCATGCCACAGTGATGACCTCATCGCCCTTTTTGATCTGGCGGTCGCCCAGTTCCGGGGCGGTGAGCGCCATAAAGGCAATCAGGTTGGCGGAGGAGCCGGAGTTGACCAGGTTGGCGAACTTTACGCCGATCCACTTGGCAAACTCTTTTTCAAATTCATCCGCAAAGCGGCCGGTGGTCAGCCAGAAATCCAGCGTTGCATCGGTCAGGGCGCACATTTCTTTTTCATCAAACACGCGGGATGCATAAGTAACGCGGTCGCCGGGCTTGAAATCCGCCTTTTTCTCCTTAAAGTCATGGTAATATTTTGCCACCAGCGCCTTGATCTGCTCGCGGGCTTCGGCCTCATTGCTCCAATTTGCCATCGTCTGCTCCCTTACTCACTCAAAAATTCCTTGATTTCTTTGTCCATCTCCGCCGGGATATCCCCGCCGGAAAGCCATACCTTGCTGAACGCAACGGTCTTTTGCATACATTCCGCCATATGCCAGCGCGGTTTCCAGCCGAAGGTGGATTTCAATTTGCTGCAATCTAGCTTCAAAAAGTTTGCTTCATGCGGGGCGTTTGCCTCAGCGCGGTTTTCCCATGCAGCACCATCGCCCCATGCCTGGCAGAACAGGTCTACCAGGGTGCCGGTCGTCACACAGTCGCAGTCATCCGGGCCGACGTTATAATAGCCGGCGTACCGGTTATCCTCATACTGGCGCTGGGCGATCAGCAGGTACGCCGCCAGCGGTTCCAGCACATGCTGGTATGGGCGGGTGGAATACGGGTTGCGCACACCGATGCTCTCCCCTTTTGCCATCGCGCGCACGCAGTCTGGGATGATGCGGTCATTGGCAAAATCACCACCGCCAATCACATTACCTGCGCGGGCAGTGGAGATGGCCACGCTGCCATCCGCAAAAAAGCTGTTTTTATAGCTGTGGGTCACCAACTCCGAGCAGCTTTTGCTGTTGGAGTAGGGGTCGAAGCCGTCCAACGGTTCGTTTTCGCGGTAGCCCCAGCACCATTCATTATTCTGGTACACCTTATCTGTCGTCACGTTCAGCACAGAGCGCGGCGGAGTTTGGGCGGTGCGCACACATTCCAACAGGTTCACGGTGCCCATCACGTTGGTTTCATAGGTATAGCGCGGGTCCTTGTAGCTGTCCCGCACAATGGGCTGAGCCGCCAGGTGCAGCACAATTTCCGGCCGAGCGGCATCAAAGGCCGCTTTCAGGGCGGCAAAATTGCGGATGTCGCCGATCACGCTGGTCATTTTGCCTTCCAGCCCTGCCAGAGAGAAGAGGTTGGGGGTTGTGGGCGGTTCCAGGCTGTAACCCGTTACCACCGCACCGACCCCCACCAGCATGCGGCAGAGCCAGCTGCCCTTAAAACCGGTATGCCCGGTTACAAACACGCGTTTGCCGCGGTAAAATTCCAAGTTCATTGTTGGTTCCACACTTCCCAGGGCGCACAGCCGGACGCCCACATTTTTTCCAGCATACTTTTTTCGCGCTCGGTATCCATGCACTGCCAGAATCCGCGGTGCACATAGCTCATCAGCTGGCCTTTGGCCGCCAGCTCGCGCAGCGGGGCCTGCTCAAAAATGGTATCATCGCCGCTGATGGTATCAAACACTTCCGGTTCCAGCACCATATAGCCCGCGTTGATGATAGCCCCATCGTTGACGCTCTTTTCGCGGAAGGCCTGTACAGTGTTATCCTGGCCGATATCCAGCACGCCTTTCTGCTGTTCCTGCACAACGGCGGTCAGGGTGGCTAGCTTGCCATGCTGCTTATGGAACTTGACCAGTTCGGCAATGTTCACATCACAAACGCCATCACCATAGGTCATCATAAAGGTTTCGTTGCCGATATATTTCTGCACCCGCTTGATGCGGCCGCCCGTCATCGTGTTCAGGCCGGTATCCACCACCGCCACGCGCCACGGCTCGGCGTGCTGGTCATGCACGATCATCTTGTTGCCCTGGGTGAAGTCAAAGGTCACATCACTGGTATGCAGGAAATAATCCGCAAACCACTCCTTGATCATATGCTGTTTGTACCCGGCGCAGATCACAAAATCATTAAAGCCATAGTAAGAATACTCTTTCATGATATGCCACAAAATGGGCATACCGCCGATTTCGATCATCGGTTTCGGCTTGAACTTACTTTCTTCCGAAATGCGCGTGCCATAGCCACCGGCAAGAATTACAACTTTCATATTTTTCACTCCCGTAAGCCTGCAGCGGAACCCTGCTTGCAGTCCCGCAAAAACTGTCCGTCCCACCAGCATTTCAACCGCCGGACAGTTTGGTACACACCCAGCCTATTTCTTATTACTATGATAGTATATCATTTTCACGTATTCAGTGCAACCGTTCCAGGAAATTTATCGCACTTAGTAGGCCTGCTTTTTATTCCGCGTTTTGCTCTTTGTTATCACATTTTAATGTCGCTTTTGTTGCCGCTGTGCAAACAGTATTCTTTACGTTTTTTCGTGCGTATTTTGTCCCTGCCAGGCGGCCCACTTTACATTAGTAGGCAAAACAGGTATAATAGTTTAGTTAATCTGTGATATTGCGCCATTTTGCCATATTGCGGATGCAGGCGGTCTTATTTTATCCTTGCTGCCTGTGGATTTTTTGCGGCACGCCGCGCGTTGTGCGGTACCGCTCCTATTAGGTCTGGAGGTTGCGCTCATGGGGCTGCAAAGCCTGCAATACTGTGCATTTTTGGTGGTTGTGGCTGCCGTTTACCTGCATTTGCCGGTGCGCATGCAGCCGGTGTTTCTGCTGGGAGCTTCGTGGGTGTTTTATGCGCTGGCCATGCCGGCCATGCTGCCGGTCACCATTGCACTGGCGGTGTTCACCTACCTGTGCGGCCGCGGCCTTGCCTGGCGGGGCGGCGCACACAAAACCGCCTTTTTGCGCCTTGGCGTGATCGGTATGCTGGGTATTCTGGCCTTTTTTAAGTATAACGGCCTGTTGGGCGGGGTGCTGCACGGCTGGCGCGCGGTGGCCATGCCGCTGGGCATCAGCTTTACCAGTTTTGCCGCAATCGCCTACCTGATCGACGCCACCCGCGGCGACTGCGAGGTGGAAACCAGCTTTATCCGGCTGGCGCTGTTCCTCAACTTTTTTGCCACCGTCACCCAGGGGCCCATCTGCCGCGCCGGTGCGCTGCTGCCGCAGTTGAGCACCGAGCACCGCTTTGATGCCGCCCGCACGGTGCGCGCTTTGCGGCTATATGCGCTGGGGCTGTTCAAATACATTGCCGTGGCGGATGTGCTGAACATGGTGGTGGATACGGTTTTCCCCCACTATGCGGATTACAGCGCCCCCATGCTGATTTTGACCGCGGTGATGTACACTTTTTATCTGTATTTCAGCTTTTCCGGCTATTCCGAGATTTCCCGTGCCACCGGCCTTGTGCTGGGGCTGGACCTGCCGGAAAACTTTAAGACCCCGTTTTACGCCACCAACTTTTCCGGCTTCTGGAGCCGCTGGCACATCTCGTTTTCTTCCTGGCTGCAGGATTATCTCTTTATGCCGCTGGCCTGGGCAGATCTTGGCCGCTTTGGCCGCCTGCCCACCGAGCTGTGCGTGTTCTGCGTGTTCTTTGCTTCCGGCTTCTGGCACGGCAGCACCGCGCCATTCATCATCTGGGGTCTGCTGCAGGCGGTTTACCGCGTGGGCGAAGAGCTGCTGCACCGCCGCTTTGGCAAACCCAAAAAGCGCGGCACCCCGGCCCGTGTGCTGTGGGGCAAGCGGGTTGTGGTGTTTGTTTTGTGGACCATCAGCATGGTGTTCTTCCGCGTGGGGTCCGGCAACCTTTCCGGCATGGCCGAAAACCTGGGCGTTGGCGATGCTTTCGTCTACCTGGGCCGCTGCCTGATGAACAGCTGGTCCCCCGCCCGCTTTGCCGGGGAGCTGTACAGCACGGCGTATACCGGCTTTTACGCCAATACCATTATGGTAGCGGCTTATTGGGCGTTCGCTGCGCTGGCGCTGGTGCTTGGCATCTGGCTGGATCACCGGCGCAATTTTGCCTGCAAAAACAAACCGGCTGAGGTTGCCCTGGCAAGCGCCAAGCACCGCAATGCGCTGTATGTTGTTTTGATCGTTTTTATCCTGGTGGGGTACATCATGCAGAGCGGCGGCTTTAACGCCAACGCGTTCGGCCCCTATGCAGGGTTTTAATCTTATGGAAAAAAGGAGATTTCCGGCGTGAAGCATATCATCAAAAAATTGGCGCTGCTGTTCGTGCCGGTCTATCTGTGGTTTGCCTTTTTTGTGGCGTTTGAGCCAAACAATTATTTTGGCATCAAAAAAACAGCCTCTTCCAGCCAGCCGGTGGCCCGTGTGCGCGCCTATGAGCAGAGCCCCGGCACCAACCTGATCATCGGAGACAGCCGCCTGGCCCACTTTGATATGGACCTTGTGGATTCCCTGACCGGGCAAAGCTGGCAGAACTTGGCCTTTGGCGGTGCTTCCCTGAAGGAATGTGTGGACCTTGCCAACTATGTGCTGGATTCCGGCAACCAGGTGGACCATATTCTGTTTGAGCTTTCGTTCTACACCTTAAACAGCAGCTATAACACCGACCGTTTTTCGGCGCTGGAAGCCACCCTGCGCAACCCGCTGGCCTACTGTCTGAACCTGGAATACAACGTGAACGCCCTGACCGTGTTTATGGACACCGTAAAGGGCACGCCGGACACCATTGAATCCGGCGACTGGACCGCGGCGGATTACCTGGATGATGCCGGGAACACGATTCCGCTGCACAAAAAGCTGTATGAGTACCCGGCGCTGATCACCACCCGCTGCCAGAACTGGACACTGAACGAAACCGAGCTGGCGGAGTTTTTGGCTATGGCCCAGCGCTGCGCAGACCGCGGCGTGGAGCTGACCATTGTGCTGCCCCCCATGGCCGCCAATGTGCGCACCGAGGTATGCGATGCCTTTGGCATTACCGCCGTGATGCAGGACGAAGTTCTGCCGCTGTTGGAAAAGCAGAATTTTACCGTGCTGAATTACGAATGGGGCACCAGCTGCATTACCGATGATGACACCCAGTTTTTTGACGGGTTCCACCTGGACGAAAAATACGGCCTGCCGGACTGGACAGCCGAACTGTTTGATGATATGCAGCGCTGATGCTGCCCCACCCCAAAAAGGAGGTCCCCTGTGGCACTGGACTTTTTGATTTTGTACGAACACACCGTTCGGGAATATGAGAGCGATCTTTTGCTCAAATTGGAGCTGGAGCGCCGCGGCTACACTGTGCGCATCCGCCAGCTGCTGGATGCCAAAGATCTGCGCCTGTTTGGCAAAGACAAGCCGGAAGTTCTGGTTGCCAGCTGCATGTATGACAACGAAGCCATCAACAGCCATGTGTACAACAACATTGGCAAATGCAACAAGATCGTCAACCTGCACTGGGAGCAGATGCTCTCCGACACGCAGGAGGAGGGCGATTGGTTCAACATGAACGGCAACGCCAAGCGCTGCGTGCAGACTTGCTGGGGCCAGCGCACTGCCCAGCGGTTACAGGCCCATGGCATGGATGCCAAGAACACCCCCGTGACCGGCGCTGTGATGATGGACTTTCTGCGGCCGGAGTTCAAGGGCTACTTTAAGGATAAGGAAACCCTGTGCAAGGAATTCGGCCTTGACCCCGCCAAACAGCTGCACCTGTACATTTCCAGCTTTGGCTATGCCAGCATGACCGACCAGGAAGTGGCCGAGCTTTCCAAAATGGCGGGAACGGATTTTTCCGGCTTTGCCCGCACCAACCGCGTTTCGATGGAAAAAACGCTGGCCTGGTTTGACCGCTACCTGAGTGACCACCCGGAGGTGGAACTGGTATACCGCCGCCACCCCAGCGAATGGAAATGCAAAGCCCTGGACGAGCTGGCTGCCAAACGCCCCAACTTCCATGTGATTTTTGCGGATTCCGTCAAACAGTGGATTGTGGCGGCGGATTCCATCTCCATCTGGATGAGCACCGCTGTGGCCGAAGTATACATGGCGGGCAAAAGCTGCCATATCCTGCGCCCGGTGCCCATCGAGCACGAGTATGACCCCGTCATCTACAAGGATGCTCACTATGTGACTAGCTACCCGGAGTTTGCCGCTGCCATGGCGCAGCCGAACCCGCCGTTCCCCATTGCACGGGATGTGATTGAGGGCTATTTTGACCCCTCCCCTGCCCCGGCCTACAAGCGGATGGCCGACCTGCTGGAGGAAGTGTACAAAAATCCCCCGCGGGATGAACCGATGGGGCCCGGTTTTACGCCGCACTTCAACCTGCTCAAGTTCTGCGCACTGGCGGGGGTACACATGCTGTACCGCCACAAGTGGGAACCCAAACGGGTGTTTGCCTTCTGCCCGCCGCTGGCCAACTTTGCCCAGCGCATTTACGGTTATGTGGACAAAGCCTATATCCCGCCGGAGGAGATCCAGCGCATGGAAGCGCGCATCCGGCCATATGTAAAATAAAGTTGTTTTTCCGGCGCGCTGCGGTGCGCCCGCTGCAAATGGGAGCCTGCCATGTCTGAACCGAAAAAAACTGAAAGCTTTGCCGGAAATGTGATGAAATACTCCATTGCCACCTACCTTGGCTTTGGCATTTCCGGCGCAGCGCTTATCATCAAGGGCGTCCTGCCCGCCGAAAGCTACGCCGTTCCTGCTTCCTTCATGGCATACACCATGTCACTGATGAACGTGGGCATGCTTGGGCTGGACCAAAGCCTGCTGCGCTTTTACCACGAACCGCCTGCCGGTTCCACCGGGCGCAGCATGTTTGCCGCGTGTACCCGGCTTTCGGTGCTGGTCATGCTGCTGGTGGGCGGCATCGGCAGCATCTTTTTCGCCAAGCCGCTGGCGGCGGCCTTTGGCCTTGGGGCCAACGGTGCCGGGCTGGTGCCGTTTTTGTTCCTGAACGCTGCTCTGTACATGCTGGTGCGTTACCTCAACGTGCTGCTCCGGCTGGAAAACAATGTGCGCGCCTACACCACCGAAACGCTGTGGATGCAGGCCTGCCTGAACCTGATCTATCTGCTGCCCGGCTTTGTTACCCAGGACGCCCGCGCTTTTGTGCTGGGTGCGGTGTGCAGCTTTGCGGGGGTCGCAGTGTTCTATTGGCGGCGGGCTTCTAAAGGTCAAACGAAAGAGGCCCCTGTGCGCGGCCTGCGCCCCTATGCCCACATTTACCGGGCGGCACTGCCTTACGGCATTGTGTTGGCACCTGCGGCCATCCTGATCCCGCTGTACCGCGCCATCTGCCTTTCTTTTTTAGGCAATTACGCCCCCGCGGCGGAGCAGGGTTCGTTTGATTTCGCCTACACCCTGGCCCAGCTTGTCACCACCATTCAGGCCGGTTTTTCCACCTACTGGGGCCCCTATGTCTACGCGCATTACCGCACCGAGCAGGAGCGCATTGGCCGCATCCATGATCTGCTGAACCTGCTGATCTTCGGCTTTTTCTGTCTGCTGGTCATGTTTGAGGATATCATCTTCATCATCTTCCCGGCCAAATCGGCCTGCCTGCCCTACTTTCCGCTGATGATGCTGGCCGTGGTGTTCTCCATCCTGTGCGAAGGCACGGTGTACGGCAACACCATTGCCCGCAAGCCGTTCCAGGATACGATTGGAACCGCCGTGGGCGTTGCGGCCAACATTGCCGTGTGCGCCGTGCTGGTGCCGCGTTTTGGCGTAATGGGTGCCGCGGTCGGCCTGGTAGCGGCCAATGCAACGATGTTTTTGTACCGCACTGTGACCGGGCAGTATTACTACCGCACCATCCCCAGCTTCAGCCGGACGATCTGCGGCTTTTTGCTGGCAGTGGGTGTGGCCGTGATCGGCGTGGTGTTCGCCCACAATTTTATCATCAAGTTTGTTTTAACTGCAGCCATCCTGTTTATTTACTGTAACATTTACCGTGCCCAGCTGTACAAGCTGTGGCAGATCTTTATGGGCTTTGTGCGGCGGTATCTGCTGCACAGCCAAGCATAACTACTGCAAAGGAAAGGTTGTATATCAAGATGAAGCATTGCGGCACACAAGAGTTGACCACCGAGCGGCTGGTCCTGCGTCGTATGACAACCGACGACTGCGAAATGATGTTTGGCAACTGGGCCAATGACCCGGAAGTGACCCGCTACCTGCGCTGGGAGCCCCACCGTGACTGGGTGGTAACGATGGCATATCTGAACGAGATCGTCAAACAATATGACCGCCCGGATTTTTATGATTGGGGCATCTGCGATAAAGTGACCGGTGTGCTGATGGGCAGCATCAGCATTGCCCCCGCCGAATCCTGTGAGCGTGAAAAGCCCTATGCCTGGAAAAACGTGAAAACCGAGCTGCTGGGCGGCATGTATGAGATCGGTTACACCTTGGGCAAAAAGTGGTGGAACCAGGGCTATGCCACCGAAGCCGCCGCTGCCGTGCGCGATTACTGGTTTGGCATGGTAGGTGCGCCCTGGCTGGCCGGGTTCCACGCCAGCCAGAATGTGGCAAGCAGCCGCGTGTTGGCCAAGACCGGCTTCCATTATGACCACGATACCGTTCTGCACCGCTTTGACGGCACCGAGGTGCCCTGCCTGGCCTGGTACCTGCTGAATCCCGGCAGCCAGAAATCCGATGAACCGGCAGCCGCTGCCCCCGCTGTACAGGCAGAACCAACGGAACCAGCGGAGAATGCCGAGACAACCGTCTGACATTCACTCCCCTGCCCCACACTTTTGCTGACCTGGCCGAATACGGCCAGAAAGGACCCCTATGGACGAAATGAAGGACCCCATCACCCTGGACTTTACCGCTACCCAGGCCCCGGCAGAGGACGCCCCTGTTGGGCAGAAGGCTCTGGACAGCGAGCGCCCGCCGGTGCGCGTTGTGCTGCTGGCGCTGGACCAGGGCAAGTTTGACTCCCAGCGCAGCCTGGATGAGCTTGCCGCCCTGGCGGAAGCCAACGGCATGCAGGCCGTTGCTACCGTGTGCCAGAAGCGCAGCACCCCCGAAGCCGCCACCCTTCTGGGGGAGGGCAAAGTGGAGGAAGCGCGCCTGGTATGCCTGAATACCGATGCCGAGGCCGCCATCTTTGACGGCGAGCTGACCGGCAGCCAGATCCGCAACCTGAGCGCGGCTTTGCAGGTGGAAGTGCTGGACCGCACGATGCTGATTTTGGAAATCTTCCGTGCGCGCGCCACCACCAACGAGGGCAAGCTGCAAACTGAGCTGGCCACCCTGAAATACCGCATGCCGCGCCTGCAGGGCCTTGGCGAGGTGCTGAGCCGCCAGGGCGGCGGTGGCGGCGGCGGTGGCGGTGCCCGCCGCGGTGCCGGTGAAACCAAGCTGGAGCTGGACCGCCGCTACCTGCGCAGCCGCATTGAAAAGCTGGAAAGCCGCCTGAAAGAGCTGGAAAAGCGCCGTGGTGAAACCCGCCGCGCCCGCCAGAAAAACGGTGTTCCGGTCATCTCATTGGTGGGCTACACCAACGTGGGCAAAAGCAGCCTGACCAACGCTTTGTGCGGCGCAGAAATTTTTGAAGCCGACATGCTGTTTGCCACGCTGGATCCCACCGCCCGCAAATGCACGCTGCCCAGCGGGTTACAAGTGATCCTGGTGGATACAGTCGGCTTTGTCAGCCGCCTGCCGCATGATTTGGTGGATGCTTTTAAGAGCACACTGGAAGAAGCTGCCTGCTCTGACATCATCTTGAAAATTGCCGACGCCAGCGACAGCGAAGCCGCCGAGCAGCTGAGCGTGACCGATGAAGTGTTGAACGACCTGGGCTGCGGGGATATCCCGCAGGTGACGGTCTACAACAAGTGCGACCGCACCGGTGTTGCCCCCTATGACCCGGATGTGCTGCTGGTAAGCGCCAAAACCGGCTACGGGCTGGACAGCCTGCTGGCCAAGATTGACGAGATTCTGGCACACCGTGTGCGCACCATTGAGGTACTGTTGCCCTATGACAAGCTGGCCCTGGCCGATGTGTTCCGCACCCGCGGCAGCGTTCTGGCTGAAGAATACCGCGAAAACGGCGTGTATTACAAGGCAACCGTAAAGGTGGATGACCTGCACCGGTTTGAAGCGTACCTGCTGTAAGCGCAACCGTTCGCTTTGTGCAAGATAACAAATACTGATTTTATTGCTGATTGTAGACAAAAAGACCTCCATCCCTGCACGGTTCTGTGCTTGGGATGGAGGTCTTTGGTTTATTTGTGTGTACCCTGCGTTACGGCAAAATTATTCCGCCGTCAGCAGTTTAACAGCGCGGGAGGTGCCCAGGCGGTCTGCGCCCAGATCCAGGAACTTTTCCATGTCCTCAACGGTGGAAATGCCGCCGGCTGCCTTGATCTTGCAGCGGCCGCGCACGCAGCGGGCAAACAGCTCAATATCATGGAAGGTTGCACCTGCGGTAGAAAAGCCCGTGCTGGTCTTGATGAAGTCGGCACCGGCTTCCACCACGATATCGCACATCTTCTCTTTTTCTTCATCGGTCAGCAGGCAGGTTTCAATAATAACCTTGAGCACCTTATCCCCCACGGCCCGCTTGACGGCGGCGATATCCTCGCGCACAGCGTCATATTCCTTGTTCTTCAGGCGGCCGATATTGATGACCATATCCACTTCCTCGGCGCCGTTTTCCACAGCGGTCTTTGCTTCAAAGCACTTGGAAGCAGTATCCATTGCACCCAGAGGGAAGCCGACCACGCAGCACACCGCAACACGGCCCGCCATATACTGCACAGCCTGCTTGACATAGCAGGTGTTGATGCAGACGGATGCAGTATGATACTTGATGGCATCATCGCACAGGGCCTGAATCTGGGGCCAGGTAGCCTCCGGTTTCAACAGGGTGTGGTCAACTTTGGAAAGGATTTCCTCCTTGGTGTATTTCATTTGAATTCTTCTCCTTTTTTACAGGTCTTGCACAGGTGCGCCTGGTGCAGGCCGATGGTCGAAAATACAATGGCCGTCAGGCTGACCGTTGCGCCCACAATGCCCAGGATCAGGCCGGTCAGACGGAATGCACCGCCGCGGATTTTGTTTGTCATAAGAAAGTCCTCCTTATCATCGTCGGTTTGGTTGTTTCGGGTTTCTATCTGTTCTGTGTTGTTATTTCTTTTTGAAAATAAACAACTTGCTGAACACATAGTTGGATACAATCACGATAACCTGGCTGAACAGTTTAACACCCATGGCCCACAGGTCAGCGTTGGCTGCGGCAAATGCCACATGCGGTGCCAGCACGCTGACGCCCAGCCAGATGATGACCTGGTCCATGACCATGGTGCCAATACGGCAGGCCACAAACTGGCCAAACTCCGCCAGAGCAGCCTGGCCGCTGTTTTTGCTGCGGAACACAAAGGTGCGGTTGGTCCAGTAGGCAAACAGAATGCAGATGATATTATCCAGCACATTGCCAATGCCGGTTGCAAAGCCCGTGCCCAGCACAGCCTGGAACACGGCAAACAGCACCAGGTTCAACAGCGTGGCAAGCCCGCCAAAAAACAGGTAGGCAAACCCCTCATAATATTTTTTAATAAAAGCCCTTAATTTTTCCATGCAGTTTATCCTTTACCACACAGCGCAGGGAGGTTTGCAGCGCTGCTCGCCAGTGTACGCCAACAGTGCACACTGGCATATAACAAAAGGGGCCCGCCTGTTGCCAGGCAGGCCCCTGCTGCAATTCGGGGATTATTCAGCGTCCTCGGCAGCCTCGTCGAGGCAAGCCTTCATGGACAGGCTGATGCGCTTGCGATCAAAGTCAACATTGATCAGCTTAACCTTGACCATGTCGCCGACCTTCAGAACGTCGGAAACCTTGTTCACGCGCTCGTTGCTGATCTCGCTGATGTGGACCAGACCGTCAATGCCCGGCAGAATGCGGACAAATGCACCGAACTTGGTGATGGAAACGACCGGAGCCTCGAACTCAGAGCCGATGGGATACTCGTTCTTGAGCTTCTCCCAGGGGTTGTCCTCTTCCTTCTTGTAGCCCAGGGAAACCTTCTGGTTCTCGGGGTCATAGCTCTTAACATACACTTCGATGGTATCGCCAACGCTGACGACCTCAGAGGGATGCTTGATGTTGTTCCAGCTCAGTTCGCTGATGTGGCACAGGCCATCCACGCCGCCGATGTCAACGAAGGCACCGTAGGAAGTCAGGCTCTTAACAACGCCAGTGTACTGCTTGTCAACTTCAACGTTCTTCCAGAACTCATCGCGCTTTGCCTTGTTTTCTTCAGCAGTAACCTTGTTGATGCTGCCGACGATCTTGCGGCCTGCGCACTCGGTGATAACCAGCTTAACGTGCTGGCCAACCAGCTTGGTGTAGTCCTCGTCGCGGCGCATGGTAGCCTGAGAACGGGGAACAAACACACGAACGCCCTTGACGTTGACAACAACGCCGCCCTTGTTGGCTTCCATGACGTCGCCTTCCATAACGGTGCCGTTTTCGGCAGCCTCGGAAACATCCTTCATGCCCTTCTGGGCTTCAAAACGGACACGAGAAAGGGTGTCAACACCTTCCTGGTCATTGGTCTTGACAACAACCAAATCCAGCTCGTCGTCCACCTTAACAAGGTCTTCCATCTTGGCGTTGGGGTCATGGCTCATCTCGCTGAGCTTGACGATACCAGTGTGCTTGGAACCATCAATACCGACGACACATTCCGTCGGGGAAACGCTGATGACCTTGGCTTTTACGATCTTACCTGCGTACAGGGGCTTTGCTTCGGATGCAGCGAGCATCTCCTCAAAGCTCATGTCGTCACGGATTTCTTCACTCATACAGTTAAGTACCTCCTCAATTATAGACGAAGGCGTTGAAGCCCCGGCTGTTACGCCCACGATCCTGGCACCGTTAAGCCAATCTTTGTCGAGTTCATCAGCTGTCTCCACATTGATAGCTTTGGTATGCCGGGCCGCGACCTGCAACAGCTTTTGGGTATTGGAAGAATGATGACCACCAATGACGACCATATGATCGCATTTTTGGCTGAGGTCTTCCGCTTCCTGTTGCCTCGCCCACGTTGCATTACATATTGTATCAAATATTTTGGCATTTGTACACTGGTTTTTCAAAAATTCCTTGCAAGTTTCCCAGCTTTGGACATTGAAAGTGGTTTGCGCTACCGCAAAAATAGATTTTTGTTGTGTGAGTTCCGGCAGCAGTTTTTCCAGCTCTGCCAAGTTGGCAAACACTTCCACTTTTCCCGTAGTATGGCCCACGATTCCTTGTACTTCGGGGTGTTTGGCATCGCCTGCCACCAGCAGCATGGCGCCCTCCGCACCGGCCCGCGCAGCAATTTTATGGATTTTTGTAACAAACGGGCAGGTGGCGTCATGATACGCCAGGCGGCGTGTTGAGATTTTATCATACACACTCTGCCCAACGCCGTGGCTGCGGATGACAACCTCGCAGCCGTCCGGCACATCGTCCACACTGTCACAGGTAATGGCACCTTTGCTTTCCAGATCCTCCACCACCTGCGGGTTATGGATCAGCGGGCCAAGGGTTGCCACCGGGCGGCCCTGCTCCAGCAATTCATAAGTCAGCTTGACCGCGCGGTTTACCCCAAAGCAGAACCCTGCGGTTTTTGCAAGAATAATTTGCATGGCTATTTCTCCCTGCATCGCGTTTTAGAAGTGATTTTCTTCGTACAGGCGTTCCAGTTCGGTTTTCAGGCGGGTGCGCAGGGCACGCAGCTTGGGTACCGAGCGGCGCGGGTCCTCTACCTTCATCTCCTCTGCCGGGATGGGGGTGCCAAAGCAGATGCGGATGCGGCAGAACATGTGCATGCGCTTATCCGGCGTATCGTAAATAATGCGGCAGGGCACCATGTCGGCATCGGCGTTGCCGGCAATCAGGAAAGCACCGCTTTTTAAGGTCAGCAGTTCGCCGGTCTTGCTGCGGGTTCCTTCAGGGAAGATCAGGATCGGCGTGCCGTTTTTGCATTCGTCTGTCACTTTATTAACGGTGCCCATATCGCCCTTGCCGCGGTCAATGGGCACCGCGCCCATGCAGCTCAAAAACCAGCCGATCAGCGGATTTTTGAACAGCTCCTGCTTGGCCAGGATGGTATAGCGCTTCCAGCTGAACACCGCTTCCAGAATATAGACCGGGTCCAGGTCCGAAAGGTGGTTGGATGCGATAACATGGGCACGCCCGCGGGGGATGTTCTCTTTGCCGACCACCTCAATGCGCCACAAAATATGCAGCAGCGGCCAGACGATCGGCAGTAGGATCCAATAAAGCAGCATAGTTTTCCACCATTTCTTAGTAATTGGTTAAATGTTTGTTGTTCTGTGTTTTTGGGTACGTTGAGCCGTCAGGTTATTTGCCCCGTGTATTGTCGGAAGAGATTACCTACATTAAGTTGGCGGGCGCACAATGTGCACCCCTACGGATTCTACAGAACAAATATTCGTTTTGGGGGCAGCTTTCCCCTATTTCCAGGTGCAACGCTCTCCCCTGCTCGCAGCGCGGCTTTTATTTTGCGCGGTCCTGAATGACTTTTTTCAGGGCTTCAAAGCTCTGGTCAAAGTTCAGCTCGCTGGTATCCACCAGCACAGCGTCTTCGGCCTGGCGCAGCGGGGCTGCTGCACGGTGGGTATCCTGATAGTCGCGCGCGCGGACATCGGCCAGAACATTCTGGTAGTCGTGCTTTTCGCCTTTCATCAGCAGCTCTTTATAGCGGCGCTCTGCGCGGGCTTCCGGAGTGGCAGTCAGGAAGATTTTTACCGTTGCGTTGGGCAGCACCACAGTGCCGATGTCGCGGCCATCCATCAGCACATCGCGGCTGGCGGCCAAAGTGCGCTGGGCATCCAGCAAAGTGCGTACAGCCGGAATCGCCGCCACAGCGGAAGCCGCCATGCCGATCTCCTCGGCACGGATGGCCGAGGAGACATCCTCGCCGTTCAGGTAAAAGTGCTGGGTGCCCTCCTCCAGCTTGGTATCCAGGTGGATTTGCGGCAGCAGGGCCTCCACGGCAGCGGCATCATGCGGGTCCTTGCCCTGGCGCACGGCGTACAGGCCGATGGAG
>ERZ773194.1545-NODE-1545-length-24380-cov-4.267914_pt1 | contig 24380 bp, 21 predicted proteins | sample MGYA00511240_ERZ773194 | MGnify/ENA primary metagenome ERZ773194 (study PRJEB29015, sample SAMEA2737774) | human gut metagenome | biome: human gut; feature: human-associated habitat; material: faeces | place: China | collected 2012 ... | reverse complement strand
CTAACACCGCTTCCAGATTTCCGGCAATATCATAACCGCCATCCCAGATATGACAGGTATCCAGACACACGCCCATTTTCTCTTGCAAGTGTACGCTGTCTAAAATTGCCCGCAGTTCTGAAAAGTTTCTGCCGACTTCACTGCCCTTTCCTGCCATTGTTTCCAGCAAAACGGTCGTGGTCTGCTCCGGAAATAGCACTTCGTTCAGCGTTTCTGCAATCTGTGCAATTCCCACTTCTGCACCCTGTTTCACATGGCTGCCGGGATGAAAATTATAATACTGATTTGGCGTGTATTCCATCCGCTGCAAGTCATCTGCCAGCATATCTTTCCCAAACTGCCGAATGCTGGGGTCAGCGGAACACAAATTCATGGTATATGGTGCGTGTGCAACGAGATGTTGCAGGTCATGTTCTGCTGCATACGCTAAAAATGCAGCAACATCTTCTTTCTGAATCGGCTTTGCTTTTCCGCCCCGTGGATTTCGTGTAAAGAAAGCAAATGTCGTTGCTCCCAAAGCAACTGCGTGTTTTCCCATCTCCAGATAGCCCTTTGATGATGGCAAGTGGCATCCAATTCGCAGCATATTTATTCCCCCTGTTCAGTCGTTTGTTCTGTGGTTTCCGGTGTTTCAGATACGGGCTTGTCTGCTGGCGGTTCGGTGTTGTCCAAGTCCGTCATAATCTCTTCCAGTACCTTTTTCGCATACACATAGTATTTCTGCATCACGGCTTCACTCTTGTAACCCTCTGTCGGCTTCCGCAAGCTCAGGCATAAATCCCGATCCAGCCGTCCTTCTGAATAGCCGATTTTCTGTGCAAAATCTGTATACCGCAGATAATACCCATATTCTCGGATGTGAGAATCCTCCGGATACAGCTGCTCTAAATTCACCAGTGTATCTTCTGCGGAAATATAGTCATTCGCCTTTGCATCCGTCAGGAGCATGACACCTTCCGGCATCTGCATTTGTGTCGAAAGTTTGGTGGCGTTGGCAGTATAATAGTCCATATCGTCAATTTCATCCGATACGGGAATGCAATAAATGCTAACAGTGACTTTTCCATCTCCGTTTTCATCATCTACGAACTGCTCTAGATAGGTTTGCAGTTCTGCGGATTTCTTTTGCAATTCCTCGTTATCGGTCAAGACCATTAAAACGAAATCCGGCTTGACTTTGGTCAGCTGGTCATATGCCAGATAGCCGAAAATCAATACCAATACAATTGTAATTCCCAGCCACCATTTATTATGGTAAAAAAAGTTGGAAATTCGCTTGCCGAGCGGCATTTTTTTCTTTTCAGGATGTTCTTCTGCAATCCGATTGCTTTCGGTAATCACACCCTGTTTCAGGCGAATCAGTTCAATGCGGTCTTGCTGAATTTTTTTCTCATAGGCTTCTTTTTCTCGTTTTTCCTGCTCTGCAAGCTGTGCCTGCATCGCAGCTTCACGGGCTTCTTCCTGCTGCTGTTCTTTCGCATCAATCTCCCGCATGGTTTCGAGAAAACTTTTGCCTTTTTCTTTTTTCTTCTTTCCGGTAGGAGCAGTGGTTTCCTGCTCTGGCGTTGTTTGCTTCGGGGTTTCTTCTGCCATAAAAGACTCCTTTTTTCTTGTAATGATTCATTCTCATTTAATATAAGCACAAAGGGGTGTCCCGTTTTCCGATGACACCCCTTCTGTTTTTCTGCATCTTTCTTTTTTTGCAGCTTATGCTTCGGTTGTTTCCTCTGCTTCGTCTGCATCTTCTTCCGATTCCTGTCCATTCTTCGGCAGTGGCCGCATGGTCGGGAACAGCAGAACGTCCCGAATGGAAGCACTGTCGGTCAACAGCATTACCAGACGGTCTAAACCTAAGCCCAGACCACCCGTTGGCGGCAGACCATATTCCAATGCATTTACGAAATCTTCGTCTACTTCCCCAGTCGTATCGCCCAGTTCCCGTCTTGCAGCAACCTGTGCTTCAAACCGCTGCTTCTGGTCAATCGGGTCATTCAATTCAGAGAATGCATTGCCCATTTCTCTTGCATAGATGAAGTATTCAAACCGTTCTGTAAATGCCGGTTCGCTTGGCTTCCGCTTTGCCAGCGGTGAATTTTCAACCGGATAATCATAAATAATAGTCGGCTGAATCAGGTTTTCTTCTACGAATGCATCAAAGAATGCAATCAAAACATGACCTTTGGTAGCGTGTTCACCTTCTTCGACTTCCACGCCCTTTTCCTTGGCACAAGCTCTTGCAGCTTCGTCGCTGTCCCATTCGTAGTAATCGACACCAGCATACTTCTTGACTGCTTCAACCATCGTCAACCGTTCCCACGGTTCGCCCAGTGCGATTTCAACGCCCTGATACAGAATATGGTCACTGCCGCAAATGGTCTTTGCCAGTGTCCGGTACATATCTTCGATCAGATCCATCATACCCTTATAATCGGTATATGCCTGATACATTTCAATGGATGTAAATTCCGGATTGTGGGATGGATCCATGCCCTCGTTCCGGAAGATTCTGCCGACTTCATAAACCCGTTCAAATCCGCCGACAATCAGCTTTTTCAGGTTCAGTTCGGTTTCAATCCGCAGGAACATATCCATATCCAGTGTATTGTGATGGGTCACAAACGGTCTTGCTGCAGCAGCAATCTGTAATGGCAGCAGAACTGGTGTTTCTACTTCTACATAGCCGATGTTGTCCAGATAATTCCGGATTTCCCGCAGAATCTTGCTTCTGGTCACAAAGGTGTTCTTCACCTCTGGATTGACAATCAAATCCAGATACCGCTTCCGGTAACGGGTATCCTGGTCTTTCAGACCGTGCCACTTTTCCGGCAACTGCAACAGTGCCTTGGAAAGCAGGGTAATTTCCTGTGCATGAATGGAAATTTCGCCCTTCTTCGTCCGGAACACAAAGCCCTTGACGCCGACAATATCGCCGATGTCCCACTTCTTAAATTCCTTGAATGCTTCCTTACCGCCGATGTCGTTCATCCGGACATAGACCTGAATTCGGTCAGAGCCGTCCCGTACATCAATGAAGTTTGCACGTCCCATATCTCTCCAGCTCATGATTCTGCCGGCGATGGAAACGATTTGTTCCTTGAGCGGTTCTAAGCTTGCCTGAAAAGCTTCTTCGTCACCGTTTGCAGCTTCTTTCAGACGGGCTTCGGTTGCTTCATAGTCTGCCTTGAGGTCTGCTGCGTGTGCAGTGACATCATACTTTGTAATGGTGAATGGGTCGTTGCCAGCTGCCTGTAATTCTGCCAGCTTGTCCATCCGAATCTTCTTTAAAATGTTAATATCCTGTTCGGTTTCCGCTGCTGCGTTCTGCTGCGGATTCTGCTGTTGTGCCATGTAAGATCCTCCACTTTTAAATTACCGACAACTTACTTGCCGATTTCCAGCACCTCAAAGAGCAATGTGCCAACTGGTGCAAATACCTGAAATGTTTCGCCAACCTTCTTCTTGAGGGCAGCTTTTCCGATCGGAGAGTCGTCCGAAATCTTATGTTCTGCAAAATTTGCTTCGTTGCTGCTGACAATCTGCCAGGTTTCTACTTTTCCACTCTGGAAGTTTTTCAGCTTGATGGTAGAACCCAGACCAACTTCATCCAGGGAAATGCTGTCATCGTCTACGACTTCGCAGTTATCCAAGGTATACTGGATTTCCTTGATCTGTGCTTCGAGAATTGCCTGTTCGTTCTTCGCTTCATCATATTCTGCGTTTTCAGAAAGGTCGCCCTGTGCACGAGCTTCTTTCAGTTTCTGTGCCATTTCCGCACGTTTTACGCCAACCAGATAATCCAGTTCTTCTTTCAGTTTGTCATAACCGCTTTTTGAAATCTGTTTCATTGCCATACTGCATGACTCCTTTTATTCCTGATAATGGTTCTCATTCCCATTCGCCGATTCCTACGGGAATCTGCGAAAAATACAACCTTTATTATACTGTATTTCCGTTGAATTGTCAAGGGCTGGTGTGGTTGTTTGAAAAAGCATCTGCTTTCGTTCTTGGGAAGACTGTCTGCATCTGATTGCTTGACAAGACATCCGATTTATGCTATATTTTTCATGATTTCCAATCCAATTCTGATGAAAGGAGCGTTCTTCATGCATTTCTTTTCCCACAAAAAGCCCATCCTGCCGCTGCCAGACGGCTGCACACCGGAACAAATCCAAATCGAATCCAGCATTTGCACCGGAGAAACCACCATTGGTTTTTACGATACTGCCGAAAAGAAATTGCGGTATGCAGAACTGGTAAAAACACCAGCAGACATTGCCGCTTTCTATGCACGATATGGGCTCACACCGCCTGACCACTCGTAAGAAAAAGACTGCCGCTTTTCGTTCCCTGCGACAGTCTTTTTCTATTTCGATGTTTTTGTATGTTCAGAACTTATTTCTGTAACGTTCCGCTGGACAGGGCTTTCAGATAAGCATTGATAAAGCCATCCAAATCGCCATCCATAACCGCTTGAATGTTTCCGTTTTCAAAGCTGGTGCGGTGGTCTTTTGCCAGTGTATACGGCATGAATACATAAGACCGAATCTGTGCACCCCATGCAATTTCTTTCTGCACGCCCTTAATGTCGGCGATTTTATCGAGGTGTTCCCGTTCCTTGATTTCCACCAACTTGGACTTCAACATCTTCATTGCATATTCCTTGTTCTGGAACTGGCTTCTCTGTGTCTGGCAGGAAACAACAATGCCCGTTGGCAAGTGCGTCAACCGAACCGCAGAACTGGTCTTGTTGATGTGCTGACCGCCTGCACCGCTGGAACGGAATACATCCATCTTAATATCTTCCGGACGAATGTCTACTTCCATGTTGTCATCAATTTCCGGCATGACTTCTACTGCGGAGAACGAAGTGTGCCGTCTGCCGGAGGCATCGAACGGAGATACCCGAACCAAACGATGCACGCCCGATTCTGACTTCAGGAATCCATAGGCATTTTCACCCTCAATCAAAATGGAAGCACTCTTCAAGCCGGCTTCATCGCCATCCAGATAATCCAGTGTCGTTACCTTGAAATGATGCCGTTCTGCCCAGCGGTTATACATCCGGTAGAGCATTTCTGCCCAGTCCTGTGCTTCTGTCCCGCCTGCTCCGGCGTGGAACGTCAAAATTGCATTGGAGTGGTCATATTCTCCAGTGAGCAGAGATGCCAATTTCATTTCTTCCAGCTTCTTAATAAAAGCGTCGCATTCTGCATTCATATCCGGTGTGCTTTCTGTTTCGCCCTCTTCGATGGAAAGTTCAATCAGCGTAATAATATCTTCCAGTTCCGATTGCATTTTCTTATAGGAATTGATGCGGTTTTCCAGTGTCTTGGATTCCTGCAACACTTTCTGAGAATGTTCCAGATCATCCCAGAATCCTTCTTTTGCAATTTCTTCCTGTAATACATTGTAGCGTTCTGTTGCAGCAGCAACGCCCAATACTTCGTACAACTCATCCATATCTTTCTGATAGTCGGACATGGTTACACGCAATTCATCTAATAAAACCATAGTGTCAACCTCTCTTTTCAAATCACTCAATAAACCGTTTGTGCTTACACATACAATTTTTATTATACTATAAATTCGTTTCAATTGCAATGGTTTTCGGAAAATATTCAGAATTTTCGCTGTTTTCCACAGATTCCACCCCCCTGTTTTCCCCTGCAAAAAAATTTTTCTGCACAATGGGATTTTTTATAGGGTTCAATTGTTATTAGGGTGAAGTACTTCTGAATCCCATAAAAGGAGATGAACAACATGGACAAATCCACATTTCAACAGAAACTCCAACAATACAAAGACATGGTTTACCGCATTGCTTATACCTATCTCCGCAACACCGCTGATGCAGAAGATGTATCACAAGAAACATTCCTGAAATTCTATCAACTATCCAAACCCTTCACAGATGCTGGTCTGGAAAAAGCGTGGCTGATTCGAGTGACCCTCAACGCCTGCCACAACCTCCGGAAATCCGTCTGGTACAACCGGAGAGCAGACTACAAAGAAATTCCGGAGCTGTTCTCCGACCCGACCGACAACCTGCTCTATGAAGAAGTGTTTGCACTGCCGGAACGATACCGCATTGTCATCTTGCTCTATTATTACGAGGAATATTCCATTCAAGAGATTGCCGACCTGACTGGCCGTAAAATCTCAACTATTCAAACGCAGCTTGCCCGTGCCAGAAAGAAATTAAAATTGGCACTCACGGAACAAGGGAGGGATTTTTATGAACAAGAATCGTTATCAGCAAATTATGAATCGCATTCAAATGCCGGAACGCTGTGAACAGGCGATTCTAGAACAAATTGCACACAACGCCAGCCCCGTTCCAACTCGCAGAACTTGGAAACGTAACGTGATTGCTGGTGTTGCGATTGCCGCTTGCATAAGCGTCATCGGTATGGTTTCCGTTTCTGCCATTCAGGGCACAAACTGGATTCATCAGCTGTTCCCGAACAGCAGCGATGATGCAGCAACGGCACAATATGCATCGCAACAAGCCGGAAATGTTTCTGCTTTTTCCGCCAATTTGGACGATTTGGACGCAGAACTGATTGCTGCCTTTGCAGATGAATCCAACTTATATTACGCCGTTCATCTGACCCCCAAAACAGAGAACCCAGAAAAATATACCGACCGATTCACCATTTCCCAAACCGGAACATTCTGGTTCAATGGCGAAACAAACACAGAGTTTTTACAAGGCAGTGCTTCGGAAACTCGACCGGACGGAGATGGCTATTTATTTACCAACAAGATTCATTTAGATAGTGGCACATGGGAAAACCACATGACCTATCAGGCAGAAATGCAGGCAATCTTATATGAGGGCGAACAATACGAAACGCTCAAGCAAAACTTCGGTACGATCGGCACGATTTCCATCACCATCGACTTACAAAACAAACCACAGACCAGTGTTTACACCGCTTCCGGAACGTGGAACAATGCAAGTGGGTTTCTCAATGTCGAACAAGTTGTCTTACAGCCGCTGACGCTGACCATTGACGGCACAGCAGACAATCAAACCAACTCCGCAAAACAAGTATCGGTCATCTTGAAAGACGGTAGCACTGTTGCTGGAGAATACATGACAAGCGGTTATCGCAATCATGGCATTGTCACTGAAGACCTGACACAGGTAGAACAATTCCTCTATCTGGAAAAACCCATTGACCCAACCGCAGCCACTGCCATTCAAATGGACGATGTCACCATTCCACTGACTGCCAAAGCAGACAATACTATTCTTGACCCTGCTTCTATGGTGGCGACTATTTCCAATTTCACTACGACAGGTATGGATGACTTTACCGTCACACCGCTTGGTGTGCTCAGCGATGGAACAAATCTTGCAATGGTGCTGAATCTTGCTCCAAATCAGCCGGATATGTTGCCGGAAGAAACAATGTTTATCATTGATGTATGCAGCCTGAACATCGACAACAAGCCTCTTTCTGAATTGCTAAGCTCTGAATCGCTGAACACGGTGTATGCCTATTCCGAACAGCAAGCAGATGGTACTTATACTTTCACCTGCAAAATACAAATGGATGCATTTTTGAACCAGCAAGCAGATGTAGCATTTGCCCTGAAAACATCTGACGACCGCACACTTGGCACAGTTGCATTCCACTTGGACAACATCCAGACCATTCCGAGTGTCACCTATACTGCGGATGGCATTTGGAAACACTATGTTGAAATTCAAAAGACTTATCAAGTTTTCCATATTCAGCAAGTCACCTGTTATCCTTCTCATATCAAACTGGCTGGAAAAATGGATAGAGATCTTGTAACACAGCCAGAATCCGTTTCTGTGATTTTAGCAGACGGCACAATGGTGTCCGCCGTTGATTTACAGAGCGGAAAAGGTGGATTATCTGCCGGATACGGCGTTTCTCACAACTTGGATGGCACAGGATGGTTGGAATTTGACCTCCCCCAGCCGATTGACCCAAACGCCGTTACTTATCTCAAAGTTGACCAAACGATTATCCCATTGACAGCAGTAGAATAACAGCTGTTTTACTTTCTCATCTTTCTCCATTTATTTTTCATTCGCAGCCCTGCAATTTATTTGTGGGGCTGTGTTTTTTTCGGCTGCAAACGACTTTCGACAGCATTTTCCCCTGCTCTGTGCTATAATCAAAAGACAGGCGGTGATTGCAATGCAAGTCATTTATGTCGACGTTTTGCTTTTCTTCAACTTCTGTGTCAACTATTTTCTTCTGCGGGGAACGGCATTTCTCACGCACACGCCTTGCCGGATTCCACGCTGCCTGCTCAGTGCTCTGCTGGGCAGTTTCTCTGCACTGGTCATCCTCCTACCGCCCCTGCCCTTGGCAGTCAACCTACTGATTCGGCTGGGAACAGCTGCTGGTATGAATGGGCTGCTTTGTTTCGGACTTTCTCGCCGAACCATGCTGCGGCAAACCATTTGGTTTTTCTGTTGCAGTATGCTCTTTGCAGGCTTCCTGATGTTTCTTCAGCAGAGCACCAACAGCCACCGGATTTTTCTGGGCAATCAATGCTTTTACTTGCAGCTGTCCCTTCCGGTCTGCATTTTCTGCACGCTATTGGCATATGGGATTCTGCGGCTCTGGCATGCTGTTCGGATGCGATGCCGACACACCGATGTTCCCTATCGGGTCTATATTCGCATCGGCTCAGAAACTCGGATACAAACGGGGTTAGCAGACACCGGAAACAACTTGGTTGACCCATACAGCGGCTTGCCCATCATTGTTTGCAGCCGACAGGCATTTTCTGACCTGCTGCCGCAATGCCAGAAAAAACAGCGGCACTACCACTATGTTCCCTATGGGACAGTATCCGGCACAAGTTTGATGCCAGTTTTTCAGGCGGATGAAGTGCTGCTGCAAAATGAAACAACGGGAGCAAGACAGCAGGTTGCTGCACGCATTGGGTTGGCAGATGCACAGGAGCAGGCAATTTTTCACCCCAACCTCCTGCAAACGATTTAACGGTCTATGTGCGTAGAAAGGAGTTTGCCTTATGAAATCTTTGCTGCAATTTTTGCGGCAGCTGCAATTCTGGCTTTGTTCGGGACAGATGCACTACATTCACGGAGCGGATACGTTACCACCGCCGCTCTCTGCTCCGGAGGAACGGGCGATGCTGGAGGCACTGGCGAACGGCAACACGGATGCCCGAGAACAGCTCATTGTCCACAACCTTCGGTTGGTGGTCTACATTGCAAAGAAATTTGAATCCACTGGCATTGGTCTGGAAGACCTGATTTCCATTGGTACGATCGGGCTGATTAAAGCGGTGAACACCTTCTGCCCCACGAAGAAAATCAAACTTGCAACCTATGCTTCCCGGTGCATTGAAAATGAAATTCTGATGTTCCTGCGAAAGGCAACGCAATACCGAGGAGAAGTTTCCATTGATGAACCCTTGAACATTGACTGGGACGGAAACGAACTGCTGCTCTCGGATATTCTGGGAACAGATGCCGATGTGGTCAGCCGGAACATTGAACAGGAATCGGAACGGGAACTGCTCCGCTCAGCAGTTTCAGAACTGGGTACACGGGAACGGGAAATCATGGAGTTACGGTTCGGGCTGGTGGATGGAAAAGAAAAGACACAGAAAGAAGTCGCTCAGGCAATTGGAATTTCGCAATCTTATATCTCCCGTCTGGAAAAGAAAATTATCCGAAAACTCAGAGGCACATTACAACAATTCAACCAATAACCAAAAAAACCGCTGCACATCGTTTTGATGTACAGCGGTCGTTTTTATGTGTTTTATTTTATTTCCTTTTTAAAGAAGGGAAACCAGTGATGCATCTCATCATTGCTGCATCAGACAGTGTTACCGGATTCGTCAAATCCTTGTTTAGTTTGCTGAATCTGGTGTGCCAGGACCCAAATCTGTTACGAGGAACAGCACGAATCTCATCAGCTTTGTAGCATCCTTATCATCTACAGCACCGGATGTTTCGGTTACATCTGCATTAATCATTGCTGCATCAGACAGTGTTACCTGACCAGCCAGATACTTGTTCAGCTTAATGGTATCACGCAGGTCTACGACACCATCCAAGTTGACATCGCCATAGTATGGCTTGAATGCCTTGGTGGTAGTGGTTGTAGTTGTGGTGGTTGCCTGTGTTGTAGTTGTAGTTGCCTTAGTAGTTGTTGTGGTGGTAGTAGTGGTGGTAGTAGTGGTTGTAGTAGTGGTTGTAGTCGTAGTTGCAGTTGTGTCTGCCGGATTTACAGTTACTGTAACGGTATCCTTCTGACCCTTCGGTGTTTCAACATTGATGACAACTGTTCCTGCACCAACACCGGTAACATTACCATCCTTGTCAACCGTTGCAATGGTCGGATCTTCAGAAGTAAAGGTGCATCCGTCAACATTTGTAGAAATCTTCTTGGTTTCGCCAACCTTCATTGTAATGTTCTTCGGGCTAACGCTCAGATCCTTTTCAAACAGATCAGCCTTTGCAGTGTTCTTTCTGTTGTCCGTATCGTAGTAAGCAGAAACGCTCTTGAGGTTGACAGAAGTAACTTCCTTGCCATCGTTGTTATCTGCATAATACAGAGCCAATGAGAAGTGGTCGCCTTCCTTTTCGGTGCTAACCTTGTTCAAGAGGGACATAATTGTACCATCTTCGCCAAGGGTAACATTTGCAACGTCCGCCGGCATAATCCACATATAAGTGTATTCATGATTCTTATCATCGGATTTTACCAATGCGATAGAACCAGCCTGATACCAATAATCGCTTGCCTTGTCAACAACAGTAGTACCATTGCCTAATACGAGCTGTCTTGCATCGACCTTGCTGTCCAGTGTAAATTCAATTGCATAAACATCGGCAGTCGTTTCATAAGTCATACCGAGGTCAGAATACAGGATTTCCAACGGGTCATCACCGGTCTTCAGTTCCTTGTTAATGGTGAGTTCCTTTGTCTGGCTCTTATACGGGAAGGTCAATTCTTCAGTATAAGTCAGCATTGCACTGTCGATATCCAGAGATTCCAGCGGAGTGTATTCTTCTGCTTCGATTTCGCCGTACCACAGCTGGAACGAAATGGTCTTGCCAGAAGCAGCATCTGCATACTGTTTCACATCTTCCGGAACGTCCCAAGTTACCTGTACATAGTCGCCAAAGCTCTGTTCTTTCAGGTCTTTTCCGTTCTGAATCTGTACCAAACCATTTTCTGTATCTGGAGAACCAACCTTGTAACCAACGTTTTCGAGGTTCTTTGCAACATCGTCATAGCTGTCTGCACCGATATCATTATACCAGTAACCAGCATTTCCATCTTTCTTGAAACCTGCCAGAGAATCATCGGTTACGTTGCCGGCTTCATCTCTACCAATCTTTGCCTTTGCCTTTTCGGTATCTGCCGGAGTGCCTGCTTCAACATTCAGACCGCCGCCGTACATAATCCGAGTTACATTCTGGTTATCCTTTGCACGCATTACAACGGTCAAAGCTTCCGGTGTAATCTTTGTGGTTTCATCGCCAGAACCAATTCCGAAATCATCATAAGAGAACTTATGACTGTTCAGCGGGTCGCCGTTCTTCCGAATGGTTGCTTCGGAATTTTCCTCGCCATACTTGTCAGAATAACCATCTTCGCTGTAGTCCGCACCCTTCGGGCTTGGCGTCAAGGTGATGGTATCTGTTCCATATTCTTTCTGTGCCAGTGCCTTCAGGTCTTCAGCATTCAGCTTCTTGGTAATGGTGGATTTTACAGTTGCTGTACCATCCTTATTATCAACGAACGAATAGTTACCGCTCTGTTCATTCTTACTGCTATAGAAGCCGCCTTCACCGGTGTTCGGGAACTGTGCTTCCTTGTCCGGATTGTCTGGGTTCGGATTATCCGGATCAACTGGCTTTGTGCCGTTGCTGGTGTCAGAAGTGCCGTTTACCGTAATGGAGGTCAAGGTAACCGGAATCTTAGTTTCACCGTTTGCTGCATAACAATTCTGGAATTCGAGGTGACGGTCAGAATGGTACTTTTCATCGATGCAGTAGCCAATGTTCTGTCCCTTCAAATCCAAATCCTTGACATTGACAACAACGGAGAATTCCGATGCATACGGCGTGCATTCCTTACTCAAATCTGTCCACCATGGAGCAGCATCCAAGTTAATGCCGAAATAATACGAGAAGTTTGTAACTTCTTCGTCAGCCTTGAAGTTAAACTGCAAAGTTGTAAATGTTGTGTGGTTTTCACCAGAACCGAAAATATCGGACAGCAGACCAGTATAGGTGCATGCATCCTTGTTGGTCGGGGTATCTGGATTTTTCGGATCAGAGATCGCAACTTCCAGTGTCTTGTTAACAGAAACTTCGTTTCCAGCAGCCCAAACGATCGGGGTTGCAGCCATTGAAGTTCCGAGCATTGCCACACTCATCACAGCAGCAATTGCACGCTTTTTCCATACAGTATGTACCATTATTGATATCATCCTTTCTCTACTCTTTTTTGCTTCTCATTGAATCATAACAGGTTTATGCCTATGTTATAAACGTTTCATTTCGAACTGTTCTTATTATAACACGATATTCCGCTCTGATTGTGGATTTTTTATTAACATTGGAGGAGAACGGGGCATTTCAGCGTAGAAATTTCTATTCTGTTTTTTGTGCAATCTGCACAAATTTCGAACAAATTATTGAAAGATGTAGAAAAACGCATACAAGTTTCAGCACAGAATCCACAAAACCGGACAACAACTGCTGCCCGGTTTTGTTTCATTTTCTAGTCGTTGTGGTTGTTTCAGTTGTATGAACAGTCACACGCTCCGGTGTTGTAACGGTTGTGGTCACAACGGGCGTATCGACTTTCACGCCTTTCACATAGACTTTGTTGGTGTAGTCCCCGACTGCCCAGACCCGATCCCATTTTTCACAAGAAATGGTCGGTGTATAACTGAACGAAACCGATTCGCCTTCCATCTGCGGTGCACCCAGCAGATTGACGGTTACCGTCAAATCCGCAGCAGACAGATGTTCAATCTGGTTCTTTGGTCCAATCATTTTTACCGTGAGCTGACTGGTGTCTACGGTCATATTATATGTGGTTGGTGCGTTCATAATGCTGATGTCTGTCACAACAAATTCTTTTTCTACCAAATTCGAAGCATCCAACGCCAGATTTACAGAAGTAACGCCCGAAAGATTCTCATAGTTCTCCGGAATTTCCAGTGGGAAGTCCTTAGAATAGCCAATTCCAATATCCGAAAGTGAAATCTGTCCAATGCTGAACGCTGTTTCCGCATCCAAATTGGCATCAGAAGTTGCCAGCGTAATATGGTCTTCCGACTGTTTCAGCAAACTCCGCAGGTATGCTTCATCAAAGTTTGTCGGCACATTTCGCAGCTGGTATGTAATATCCAAGGTCTGTGTATACTGCACCGGAATTTCTACCGCATAATTTGAAAGTGTATATTCCAAATAGGTGCTTTCTACTGGTGTATCGTTTTCATCTCGGAATTCCAGCTGGTCGGTCGTCAAAATCGTTGTTGCGGAAAGTTCCCGTTCTTTCGGAATCACCGCTGCTGCATAGCTGATTCGATTCATAATGGTTTCCGGCCCTGTCACTTCCACTTCGTTCGGTGTCACCTTGACATCTTCTGTATTGATGACACAGGTGCTGGAACTGGTGATTTTTCCGATGTCGCCTTGAATCGGATACTTTTTCGTGACCATCTTATCAAACCGCACATTGACAGATTTCGGCGAAATGGATTTCACAGTAAACTGTGTGCCATCTTTGCTGGAAACGCTGATGTCCAATGTTTTCACGCCCGAAGAAGTGACATTTTCTACGACTGGCGTTGCAATCATATCATTGGCATCTAAGTTTCCGACTTGTGAACGGTTGCCCTCGATTTGCACGGTAACTTCTTTCACGCTGTAATCAATCACACTGTATCCATTGAGTTCCGCTGCCGTTCCCGCAATATCCACCGTCAAGGGAATGTGAGAGATGGTACGGGGTGTGGTCGGATACAAGTTGATGGAAATCGCAAACCAAAGAAAAATTGCCGTGATAATCGAAAAAATCATCGTTCCCATACGGGTATTGAACAGATAGGAAAATAAGCGAAACCGTTTTTTTTCTGGATTCTTTGCTGTCTTCATGGCTGCTCTTTCTCCTTTTTCGATTTAATAAACGGAATTTTCCGAGCAGCTTTTCGAATCGCAGAATCCGTATCCGTCTGAATCAGGCGGTCTGTCAGCAATTGTTTCAGCTGTTCCCGTGTAAATCCGCTTTTCAGCAGCCCATTTTCTGCAACAGAAATTGAACCGGTTTCCTCCGATACCACGATGACAATCGCATCTGAATTTTCACTCATGCCGATGGCTGCCCGATGGCGAGAACCCAACTTTTTATTCACGAGTTCCTCTTTCTGCGGCTTCGGCAGGAAGCAGGCAGCTGCTAGAATCATGCCATCTCGCATAATAACTGCCCCGTCATGCAGCGGCGTTTTCGGGTAAAAAATATTCCCGAATAATTCCTTGCTGGGCGTTGCATTCAAAATTGTTCCGTTGTCAATCTGTTCGCCTAGACGTGTCTGCCGTTCGACAACAATCAATGCACCGGTGGAAGTTGCAGACAGTTCCACGCAGGCATCGCAAACCGCTTCAATTGCCGTCCCCCAGACGGCTGCATCTCCCGTGGGCATAGAGAGTCCCAAGGACAGCCCCCACTTACTATTCCCCACCTTTTCCAATGCTCGCCGCAGTTCCGGCTGGAACATAATCATCAGGGCAATCACGCCGATACTGAACGCCTGCTCCATCAGGTAGGAAACGACTTTCATCTGTAAAAACTTTGCAATGATGTACGCAATAAATAATAGCACAATCCCTTTCATCAACTGTCCGGCACGGGTTTCCCGTACCAATTTAATCACCCAGTAGACCAAATAGGAAAGCACCAAAATATCAAATACATCCACCAATTCTGTGGTTTTCAGGATACTGAACAAACTGTTGATTGCATCCCGACACCACGTCATCAACTCTGTCCATCTCACTGGTTTGTTGTCACACCCTTCTTCATTCTGCAAGCCTTGCAGAATCCTCCAATTTCCGCCAACAATAACCAAATTTTCGTTTCCATTTGGTTAGTTTCGGATTCTTTTTTCTCTTTTTTCTATTTCTATTGTAACAAGCTTCCGCCAGAATTGCAAGGGATTTCACAAAATTTTCATGGAAATTCCCGTCCGCACGTTTCTGCAATCTCCGCATAAAATAGTAGTATCCGAAAAGAAGAAAGGGGGAGAGAATGATGTTGGAATGTCAAGTCGGCATGCAGTCCGATACCCAAGCCCGAAAGGCACAAGCCATTTTGCAGCGATACGGCTATTCCTGCCGGATTCAGCGGCAAGTACACGCCACACCGGAGGGATGCAGCTATTTATTGCAGACAAAAGGGGCTTGTAAACCCATTGCAGACCTGCTGAAGGAAAACGACATTCCCTTTTTATCTCTGCGGAATGTGCGTGATGCACAGTGATTAATTTTGACAACGCTGCAACGACCTTTCCAAAGCCACGCTCTGTTCGGCAGGCAATGGAAATGGCGATGCTGAAATACGGCGGAAACGCTGGTCGAGGCGGTCATCAGCTCACGGAACGCACATCAGAACAGGTTTTTGCTGCAAGAGAAGAAGCTACTGCCTTTTTCGGCGGAAAGCCGGAAAATACAATTTTTTGTCTGAACTGTACGCACGCTTTAAACCTCGCCATTCAGGGCATCGTACAGCCCAACGACCATGTGATTATCAGCAATCTGGAACACAATGCCGTATTGCGTCCAGTGGCAGCAATGGTACGAGAACGAGGGGTACAGTGCAGTATTGCTCCGGTTTCAGTCGATGACAAGGAAACCATTGCTGCATTTCGGGCACGCATTCGCCCCAATACCAGAGCCATCATTTGCACGCTTGCCAGCAATGTCACAGGACAGATTCTTCCCTATCGGGAACTGGCTGCCCTCTGTAACGAGCATGATATTTGCATGATTGCCGATGGTGCACAGGCTTGCGGAACGCTGCCGGTACAGATGTCGGATGGAATCAATATCCTCTGCACCGCCGGACACAAGGGACTATATGGTGCAACCGGAACAGGCTTGCTGATTACTGACACCAAATTTCCCATTAAACCATTGTTATATGGCGGAACGGGCAGCCTTTCTGCAAAACTGGAAATGCCGGATTTTCTGCCTGACCGTCTGGAATGCGGAACGCTGAATATTGCTGGAATTCTGTCTTTGCGGGCAGGAATTGCCTTCGTCAAAAAAACCGGAACAGCTACAATTTTCCAGCATGAAACGACCTGCTGCAACAAGTTATTATCCATGCTGCAAACCATGCCGCAGGTGACTGTTTATCGACAGCCGGGGGCTGCTTATGCACCCATTGTTTCATTTAATATACAAAATTTATCTTCTGAAGAAACAGCAGAATTACTCGACCAAAAGGGCTTTTGTCTACGGGCTGGGCTGCACTGTGCACCGCTGGCACATCGTGCAATTGGGACGATAGACGGCGGAACAGTGCGGTTTGCACCCTCTATTTTTAATACACTACCGGAGGTTGTCGCTCTGGGCAATGCTATTCGGAATTTGTGAAAATCTAGGGAAAGATGCAGGGGGAACGCTTCTCTGCATCTTTTTATAACCACAAGGACATACCACACAAAAACAAACTATGACTTTTTTACTTGACCGAACCCCCTTTTTCGTGCTATACTGATTTTATCTATGATAGAAAGGACGGAGTTTTCATGACTTCTTCACCAGATACTTCCGGGATTCTCGTTTGTGCCGGAAATGCCACCCGTATGCAAGGACAAAATAAAATACTCCTGCCGCTCGGACAAACCAACGTCATTGGCATGTCCATGCTAGCAATGGAACACTGCGACCGCATTGCAGAATTTATTGTGGTTGCTCGCCCCAGTGACCACGATGCCATTCAAAAGACCATTGCAGACTTACAACTGAAAAAATGCTCTGCAATCGTTCCTGGCGGTGCAACTCGACAGGAAAGTGTCCTGAACGGTGTTCGGGCTGCCTCAAAAGAAACAAAACTGTTCGCCATTCACGATGGTGCAAGACCGCTTGTAAAGCCGGAACACATTACCGCTGTCATTCATGATGCGGAAGTGTTCGGCGGTGCAACGCTCGGCGTTCCGGTAAAAGATACCATTAAAGTCGTCAATGATGGGCTGATTGTCGATACCCCATACCGCCCAAACCTTTACAGCACGCAGACACCACAGGTTTTCCAGAAGCGAATCTACTTCGAAGCTGTAGATTTTGCACTGGAACATCACCTTGATTTTACAGATGACTGCCAACTTGCAGAAGCCATTAACTGCAAGGTCTATATGACTGTTGGCGACTACACCAACTTGAAAATCACCACACCCGAAGATATTTTCATTGCTCGGATGCTGCTGGAAAAACGAATGGAGGAATCAACATGCACAAAATAAGAATTGGTCACGGATATGATGTACACCGCTTAGTGGAAGACCGAAAGCTGATTTTAGGCGGCGTGGAAATCCCCTTTGAACGGGGACTGCTCGGACATTCTGATGCAGACGTCCTGCTGCATGCCATTTCTGATGCTCTGCTAGGAGCGGTTGCACTGGGAGATATTGGCAAACATTTTCCGGATACCGACCCATGCTATGCCGGAGCAAACAGCATGCTGCTTTTAAAAGAAGTCGTTCGACTGGTGCGGAACGAGGGCTATCAGGTCGGCAATCTGGATGCAACGATCTTATGCCAACGTCCGAAGTTAGCCGGATTCATCGCTGCGATGCGGGAAAACATTGCTGCCTGCTGTGAGATTCCTGTTTCAGATGTCAGCGTCAAGGCTACAACAGAAGAAAAGTTGGGCTTTACTGGTTCGGGAGAGGGCATTGCTGTTCATGCAGTGGCATTGCTGGAACACATTGACTAAATCAAAGCGATAAAACACAAAACCGCCGCAGGAAATCGTCCATTCTGCGGCGGTTTTGTGTTTTGATATAAGTTCCAGAACGGAACAAACACCATGATTTTACTTATACTTTCGATTCAGGAATGCAACAACACCGGCAGCCGTCAAAGTCAAGCCGATTGCAACCGCTGGAGCAGTCGCCGTGTCACCTGTTTTTGGTGTGCTACTTGTTGATTTCTGTACGGCAGCAGTCGGGCGTGCCGAATCATTCGGCTTTTTGGAATCGTCATCAAATTCAAAGGTCGGAATCTTGTCAACCTGCTGGATTCCATCCTGAGAAATTGCATAGAATACCAGATTTCCATCTGTCATTTCTACAACGACATACATGGTTGGATTGACCCCTGCATCAGTTGCACAATAAAGAACATAGTAGTCACTTGTATTCTCCAAGGTTTTGTAGAATGTTGTGAACTGCACATAAAATTCATCATAAAACGGATTGTCCGAGCAAACCAATGCATCATTGTGATCAAAATCGTCATAGTAGGTCACGTAGAAAATATCTTTTGTTCCATCCGTCTTTACATAATAAACGACTTGATAAGTATAGCCCTCTTCGTCAACATAGTATGTATGATACGTGCCGATCCATGTTCCATCCTCCAGCTGAAGAATGTTATCGCTCGAATAGTCCGGGAGCATCTCTACATTTTCTTCATCCGGAAGCAAGTCAGGATTAGAGCCGGACTGAATCTCATCGATCAAATTATCGATCTGCTTTTGCAGTTCTTCCATAATTTTTGAAGTTTCTTCTGCGGAATACGTGGTCGTCGTCGTAACAGAAGCAGATTCTGTTCCAGTTACTGCTACTGTTGTTTCAACACCATCTGCATCACTTTTTACCGCAGTCGTCGTGGAGGTGGGTTCTTCGGATTGTACAATTGTCGTAGTGATTGCTGTTTCTTCTGTTACCGTAGTTTCGTTGACTTCCATTTTTGCTTCATCCGCAGCAGTGGTTTCTGTTCTTGTTTCTGCGATTTCCGAAACGGCTGTTTCTGCTTCGGCTTCCGTTGTAACGACTGTTTCCACTGCTGGTTCTGTTGCAGCAGTGTCTTCTGCTCCAACGGTCAAACCTGTTGTACCCAGCATGCTCAGAGCTGCCAGAATCGCCAACATTTTCTTAGTATTCATTCTGAATCCCTCCTGTTTTCATATTCAGATGTAAAAAAAGTCATTTTATCATTAGCCACAACTATTTTTCCATCTGTCCAACTTTATTATAACATGTTTTATTAAAAAAAATCAACTGTTTTTTCTTTTTTAAAAATTTCCTGTAAATTGAAAAGAGCAGTTGGCTTTTCTCTGCATCTCTGATGCTGCTGCCCTAAAAAAACAACTCTGCGACTCTAAAAACCTTACTTTCTGAAATGCATTTTTGTGCATTTTTTATAGAATTTCATTAGATTTGTCATTTTCTTCGCACAGATGTCTTGACAGGTATTTCAAAAAATGTTAAACTGTTTTTGTAAAGTAATTTCTGAAATTTCTGTTTCAAAAGGAGAATTGCCATGCAATGGAGTCCTGTTTCCAAGGCGGAACTGCCTGCCTATCTGAAAAAAGCAGCTGCCCTGCTCGCTGTCGCAACTGTACTCGGCGGATGCAGCGGACAGCCGTCTGATGCTGAACCAACACAAACAGCACTTGCCGGAGAAGTCGAAACAACTACCCCGACCACAACAACGACCACTTCAACTACAACTACAACAGAACTGCTGCAATTGGCTGGGGAAATTGACGTTTCTGAATCGGATATTGCGGTAACAAGTTCGGATTCCTGATATTTTGGAAATGCTTTATGAAAAAAGAAAGAAAGGATGTTGCATTATGCAATGGAAACCAATGAAGGAGTATCAAGCTCCTGCCTATCTGGCAAAAGCAGCAACGCTGCTTGCTGCAACGACACTCTTAAACGGATGCGGAAACTTACCCGTCACGCCAGTTGACCCACCGCAGTCCAGTACAACTACACAGACTACAATTCAACAAACCACAACCGCAATGAGCGGAGCGGCAGCAATTCCACAGGAAACAACGATTTCCACACCACCTGTTACAACTACCACAACGGAAGCCATGTTTGAAGGTGCTCTCACAACACCGCAACCCACGACAACTACAACTGAACCTGTATTAGCCGGAGACATTATCATACCACAGGAAACGACAACCACGACATTAGCCGGAGACATTATCATACCACAGAAAACGACAACCACTACAACTGAACCAATGCTTGCAGGGGCTCTCACGACACCACAACCCACTACAACTACCACAACCGAACCCATGTTTGAAGGTGCTCTTACCACGCCACAACCGACTACAGCCACCACAACTGCTGCCCCAGAACAGCCATAAGGGAGGGGTTTTCTTGCACGTTACACTCCACCTCACTGACCAATGCAATCTAGATTGCAGCTACTGCGTTCACGAAAAACGAGACTGTGTCATGTCCGAAACCGTCTTAAATGCTGCCTGCGACTATATCTTTCAGAGCGGAACAACTGCCGGCATCTGTTTTTTCGGCGGAGAACCACTGCTGGAAAAAGGCTTGCTGCAAAAGGCAGTTACTCGCTGCCAGCAGCACACCAAAGAAACTGGTATCCCGTTTCAATGCAAGATGACCACCAACGGCACGCTATTGGACAAGGACTTCATCCAGTATGCAAAATCCATCGGCATGCACATTGGTTTATCGTTTGACGGCACGGGACAAGACCGCTGTCGGCGGTATCGGGACGGCAGCGGAACATTCTCCGACTTGGAACGCAATGCAAAATTGCTGCTGGAACAACTCCCGAACAGTTATGCGATGATGACGATTGCTCCGGAGGCAGTCGACACCTACACCGACTCGGTTAAATATCTGTATCGGCTCGGCTTTCGCAACATGAATGCAACCCTCGCATATGGAAAACGGGTACACTGGACAGATGTCCATCTGGAACAGCTACAGACAGAGTTACAGAAAACGGCAGACTTCTACGAACAGCAATTTCTACAGGGAACACCGTTCTACTTCGGAACATTTGACGGGAAAATTCAGGACAGCATTCGGGGACACTGCTCCGGTGAACGCTGCCATTTAGGTCTACGGCAGATGCCCGTTACACCGGATGGCTCGCTGTATCCCTGCACGCAATTCATCAACGACCCGGCATATTTGCTGGGCGATGTTTTTCACGGGCTGAACAAGGAAAAAGTCCAGAAATTGATTCATCGGGAGGCAACGCCGAACCGCTGTCAGGAATGTGCCTTGAAAAACCGCTGCACGAACGCTTGCGGCTGTATGAATCGGCTGGAAACCGGCGATGAAAATCAGGTTTCCCCACTGCAATGCACCTATGAACGGATGCTGATTGCAACGTGTGACGCTGTTGCAAATCGCATGATTGAACAAAAACCAGAAGCATTTCTGAAAAAATTTGCATAATTACAGAACAAAACCGCCGCAGGAAATTGTCCATCCTGCGGCGGTTTTTGATTCAAATAGAAAAATGATTCGTGCGATTTACTTCTTTCTCTTGCTGATGAATGCAACAACACCAGCAGCCGTTAAGGTCAGACCCACTGCAACCGCTGGAACGGTAGTAACGTCACCGGTCTTCGGTGTGCTGGAAGTACCCTTTGTCGCAGGAGCATTGCTTGCAGAACCGTTGTCGGTCTTGCCACTGTCGCTATCTCCAACTTTTACAAACTGAGCACTTGCTGTATCATAAGTATAATCTACACCGTTTACAGTAATTACACCATCGCTCTTTACTGTGAAATAATCATCCAAAGCAATGGAAGAATTCGGATCAGTAATCGGATAGCCATATGGACTGATTACGTTTCCAACATAAATCTTGTACAGGTTTGTTCTCAATGGCTCATTTCCACTTACATTATAGATATTCAAAGCATACAAAGTTCCACCATTGCTGTAAAGGTCAACGATTGCAGCAACAAATGTAGAACCATTGTTGGTAAAGCAAACAGCTTCTTTAAATCTATGGGCATCTTCTCCATATTTTACATTACTCTGCTCTACAACGCCGTCTTTTGTGATGATGCACAATATATCACTATGCATAGAGCCATTTACACCATATACACCATATGCTTTCTTTGCAGCTGCATCATAATAGAAAGATGTAATACCACCAGTTTCCCCTGATTCATCTGCTGCCTGCTTTTCAGCAACATATTCCTCGAAAATCTTCAGAAGTGCTTCTTCGGTTTCAGCTGGGTCTATGGTTGTAGTAGTCGTGGTTGTGTTTTCTGTTGTGGTTGTAGTTGTCTGTACTCCACCAGCTGTTACAAACTGACCACCTACATAATCATACTCTGTCCATGTCCCACATACATTAATGGAAATGGAATTTTCTCCAGATTGCTTAAAGTAGTTATCAATGTTGCAAAGAGCTTCAATGCTCGGCGGGTCACCTGCAAGAGAGGAATCCTTTACAACAATACCTGTTAAGTTAGATGCAACACCATTTATTGAAATAGAAAGATAAACAGGTCCTTCATTTTCATTCAAAAGGTAATAAACTTCTACAGACAAAGTTTCATCTGTAAACACATTTGGATCTGAGGTGTGCTGCCCAAAATCAATCGTTTTTGAAGTAAGAACTTTCTTAGTTCCCTCTTCCTTTACAGTCTGATTTTCTTCCGCAGCAGCTGTTTCCACAGTTGTTTCCGTTTCAGTTTCAGCTGTTGTTTCCGCAGCAGTCGTTTCTGCCTCGGTTTCAGTCGTGGTGATTGCTTCGGTTGCCGGTTCGGTCGTGGTAGCCGTATCTTCTGCCCCAACGGTCAAACCAGTTGTGCCCAATACGCTCAGAGCTGCCAGAATTGCCAACATTTTCTTCATTTTCATTCTAAACTCCTCCATTTTCCACAATTCAGACGCAGAAAGCGACGTTTTTTTCGTTTCGTCGCCCATGTTTTTCCATCTGATTGTTTTTATTATAGCACACGCATTCGGAAAAATCAACCATTTTTTCATTTTTCGGCAAATCCCCACAAATTTCTGATTCTATCCTTGTAATATTTTACATATTTTGATATAAATTCCAAAAAAAAGCAGGCGCTGCATTTCGTCAGTTCCTGCTTTTTTTCATACTATTCGTTTCCGCCATCCTGGTGCAGCCGATAGGACAACGCCATCAGACTATCCCCCAGATGAACATTTTCCACTTGAATCTCGTTTCGGTCAACTTCTAAATCGCAGTGACTGAAATTCCAAAATCCGTGAACGCCCAGATGCACCAAATCATCCGCAACCGCCTGTGCAGCGTGTTCCGGAATACAAAGTACCGCTGCTGCTGGATGCACCTGCTCGCAAAAATCAGAAAGCTGCGTCATATGCTGCACTGTCAATCCGCCCAGCACCTGCCCGCAAACCGTTGGCACAATATCAAAAATGCCTGTCAGATAGAATCCATAGGCTGGAAAATCAATGTTGACGGCAATCACGCTGCCCAAATGACCAGCTCCAATTAAAACCGCCGGCATACACTGTTCCAGTCCGATGATTCTGCCCAATTGTGTCCGTAAGTCTGATACATGATAGCCATAGCCCTGATGTCCGAATCCGCCAAAACAATTTAAATCCTGACGAATTTGTGATGCAGTCGAGCCGAGCTGTGTTGCCAGTGCCTGCGAGGAAGTGCGTTCGACACCTGCTCGCTCCAGTTCCGAAAGATAGCGATAATAGCGTGGCAGTCTCCGAACAACAGAGTCAGAAACCGGTTCTTTCAGCATCATTGGATTGCACTCCTATTCTTTTTATCCTGCTATTCGTTTACTGCATCGCTGCATCCAGACGTTCCCGGATGGCTTCCAAAAATTCCTTGGAGTTTACCTTCTTCTTGTTTTCCAGCTTGGAAATCAAGTACAGGTCGCCTGTCATGACACCGTCCTCGATGGTCTGAATGGTTGCAGCTTCCAGCTTGTCAGCAAACTGCATCAGTTCCGGCAGGTTGTCCAGTTCGCCCCGTTTCCGCAGTGCACCTGTCCATGCAAAGATGGTTGCAACGGAGTTGGTTGAAGTTTCCTCACCCTTCAGATACTTGTAATAGTGCCGCTGAACTGTACCGTGTGCAGCTTCATATTCATAAATACCAGTCGGAGAAACCAGAACAGAAGTCATCATTGCCAGGCTACCGTAAGCAGTGGAAACCATGTCGGACATCACATCGCCGTCATAGTTCTTGCAAGCCCAGATATAACCGCCGTGCGAACGAATCACTCTTGCAACAGCGTCATCAATCAGGGTATAGAAGTATTCAATGCCTGCTTCTGCAAACTTTTCCTTGTATTCTGCATCAAAGATTTCCTGGAAGATATCCTTGAAGGTGTGGT
>ERZ773194.1543-NODE-1543-length-24393-cov-9.348057_pt1 | contig 24393 bp, 18 predicted proteins | sample MGYA00511240_ERZ773194 | MGnify/ENA primary metagenome ERZ773194 (study PRJEB29015, sample SAMEA2737774) | human gut metagenome | biome: human gut; feature: human-associated habitat; material: faeces | place: China | collected 2012 ... | reverse complement strand
TCCTTCCTCGATGTAAGGTCTCCCGGTGGGAATTTTCTGACGAAAAGTGAGTAGCGGTTCTAAACCGCACGGGCACGGCTCCAGTTGCCATCCATGGCAACGTCCGCCTGTCGCGAACGTCCTGTTCGCTCCACCCTGTTTTTCTACACTTTTCGAGAAAATATCACCACCTCCCGACAAACATCTTCGGAAGGACATTCCATCCGCTGCGGGCATTCTGCGTTTTGGAAAGCCTGCGAAAAAACAGTAGCCCGCGTTGGGGTAAGGACAAGCAGACTCTAAGCAGCCGTCGGTACTTAGCGAGGGTACTTTCCTCGCTTATGTACCGCTACGGTCTGCGTCCGAAGTGGAAACGGGTCTGCGGTTCTTAGCCCCAATACGGGCTACGGGGATATTTCACTAACTCTTCAGTTAATTCCAGGTGGCTGTCAGGACATGCTCCCCGGTCATCTGGACGACGGTGTCTGCGGTAATAATCTGGCCGCTGTACTCCCATCCGCCGAAGGCACTGCCCTCTTTTACCGGGGTAGGAAGTTCACCGTAGGTCTCGCCGAAGGTCACCTGTTTGGATTCCACGGTGGAACCGTCGGCACCGGTGCCGCCGTCATAGTCGAATTTCACGGTGAACTGTGCGGGAACCCAGTGAGCGGTCAGAGTCATATCGCCGGTGACTTTCTCCGACTGGAAATACCACAGCACTGTCTCTCCTTCTTTTTCCGTATACCACCCGTCAAAGGTGTAGCCGGGCTTATAAGGGGTCTCGGGCTCTGTAAGGAATTCACCGTAGCGTACCTTCCGGGCTGCCACTTCACTTCCGCCGTCCGTATCGTACACAATGTTGAATCCACCGCGTACCGCGAAGAAAATAATCATTCCCACGATCACCACGATCAGGACACCGATCAGGCCGTCCAGAATGCGGATGGGAACATCCTTGCTTCCGTAAATGCCGCGGCCGAACCATTTTCCTTTCGGACGGATTGCTTCCTCCGGCTGCTGCGTCGTTTCCGACTGCGTGGTGACTTCTGCTGCCTTTTCTTCTGTATTCTCTGTTGTCACTTGTTCCTGATTCATAATTTTTCCTTTTCCTAATCTATCATAAGCAATTTCTATGTGCTGCGCACTCTCGAAATTGCAACCAATATTCGTATTCCGGACTGTCGTCCTTCCTACTCATATTGTTTTACTCCCAACATAGAAAACATCCTTTACCTGCAAGCAGTCACGGATGTTTTCTATGGGTGAGTCTTATATCATTACTTTCTTACCAGGTACTTTCTCATATCGATCGCGCAGGCAACCAGAATGATGAGTCCTTTGATCACATACTGCATGTTCATGTTGATGGACAGGAAGTTCAGTGCTACGAAGATGATTCTTAAGAGAAATACACCAAGTACGACACCACTGATCTTACCGGTACCACCTACGAAAGAGACACCGCCGATAACGCAAGCTGCAATGGCATCACACTCGTAGTTCAATCCGGTATTTGCTGTGTTGGAACCGATACGGGAAGACTCGATGAAACCGGTCAGACCGTACATGGCACCTGCCAGTGTATGTACTAAAATGGTGGTTTTCATTACGTTAACACCGGATACCTTTGCTGCTTCGGGATTGGAACCTACTGCAAACATGTTCTTACCGAAGGTGGTCTTGTTCCAGATGAACCACATGATAACAACGATCAAAGCTGCCAGCCATACATAGTTGGGAATGGCGATTCTCGCGCCGCCGGCATTGAAGGAGATCACGCTTCCCTTTACCACATCGTTGAAGTGCTGATCCAGACCGGACAGAGGCTGACCGTTATTGCCGTTGATCATGATGTACATTAACAGTAAGCCGTATACGATCAACTGGGTAGCCAGAGTTACGATGAAGGGATGCAACTGGAATTTCGCTACGAAGAAACCGTTGACCCATCCCACGATACCGCCGACCAACAGTACGATCAGGATCACCAGAGGGATCGGAAGTACCGGAAGGTTCGGGAACATCTTGGTGGCATAAGTCACGGACTGCATCAGGGATGCCGTGATACATGCGGTCAGTCCTACCACACGTCCTGCGGACAAGTCGGTACCTGTCAATACGATACATCCTGCAATACCACAGGCAATGGGAAGGTTCGCCGCGGACAGGCTGATGATGTTGACAATGGAAGCCGCCGACAGGAAATTGGAGTTCTGGATGTAAGTGTAAATAATTGCTACGATCAGCAGGATGTATAAGGCATTGTTAAGTAAAAATTCTTTCCAATAGGTCTTCTTGTCTCTGCTGTCCAGCTTCTTGTAGTCTGCAAAATTTTGCTTTACGCCGTTAATTTTATTCTGAATTGCTTTGCCGGGATTCATACGCATATCCTCCTATACATATTTTGCAGCAAGAGACATGATCTCTTCCTGTGTCGTATTTTTGGCATCTACTTCTCCTGCCAGCTTACCGCCGCTCATGACAAGAATTCTGTCACATACACCCAGCAGCTCCGGCATCTCCGAAGATACCATCAGGACAACTTTGCCCTTATTGGCCAGATCGATGATCAGCTGGTAGATCTCGTACTTTGCACCTACGTCGATACCTCTGGTAGGCTCATCCAGCATCAGCACCTCCGGCTCTGTGAGAAGCCATCTGCCGAGGATAACCTTCTGCTGGTTACCACCGGACAGTGACCGGATCTTCGTCTTCTGGGAAGGTGTCTTGATATGCATGGCATCAATGGCCCATGCAGTGTCCTTCTCCATGGATTTATCACTCAGATAAAATCCTGCTTTTTTATGTTTCTTCAGACTGGAGATCACCGTGTTCTCCCGGATATTCAGGATTCCGAAGATACCGGTGGCACGACGTTCCTCCGTCAGAAGTGCAAAACCGTTTTTAATGGACTCTCTGGCATTGCGGTTTCTGACCTCTTTGCCGTCCAGTTTGATCACACCGTCTTTTCTGGTGGCCACACCGAAGATATTCTCCAGTGTCTCCGTTCTGCCGCTGCCGTCCAGTCCGGCCAGACCTACAATCTCACCCTTTCGAGCCTTAAAGGATACATCCTGCAGCAAGGAATATCTCGCACTTAAGTGTTCTACCTCCAATGCCACTTCACCGGGCTTGTTGGTCTTGAGCGGGAACTGGTTGGTCAGTTCACGGCCTACCATCAGTTTGATGATCTTGTCTGTAGTCAGGTTCTGTGCAGGCTCTGTTGCGATCCAGGTACCGTCACGCATGACGGTGACTTCATCTGCGATCCGCAGGATCTCTGCCATCTTGTGAGAAATATAGATAATACCGCATCCTCTGTCACGAAGCATATTGATGATCTTGAACAGATGCTCCACTTCTTCTTCCGTCAGGGATGAAGTAGGTTCGTCAAATACAATAATCTTACTGTTATAGGATACCGCTTTCGCGATCTCTACCATCTGCCTTTGTGATACCGGCATCGTACTCATGATTCTCTTGGGGTCTACAGCGATCCCCAGTTCTTCAAAAATCTTGTTGGTGTCTTCCAGCATCTTGTGCTCGTTGACCATAATGCCTGCTGTCATGGGATAACGGCCCAGCCAGATATTATCCATGACATTTCTCTTCAGTGCCTGATTCAGTTCCTGGTGAACCATGGCCACTCCGTTATTCAGTGCTTCTCTGGAATTTTTGAAATTGACTTCCTTGCCTTCCAGTTCGATCTTGCCTGCATCCTTACTGTAGATGCCGAACAGACACTTCATTAAGGTGGATTTACCGGCGCCGTTCTCTCCCATGAGCGCGTGTACCGTTCCTTTTTTTACGGTAAGGGATACATGATCCAGTGCCTTTACGCCGGGGAATTCCTTGCATATGTCTGTCATCTGAAGTAATACTTCCTGTCCCATACGCATCCTCCTATACATAAAGAGCGGCCGCTGCCTGATGCAGCAGCCGCTTCTTTTATTTACTTGTTATTCAGATCATTCTCCGGTGTAAGTAGCGTAAGGGATGTAGATCTTGTTGCTAACCTTCTCAGAGATGTTGAAGCTGTCGGTATCTGCCATCAGTTCCTTACCGCCCTGGATGTTCTTAGCCAGGTAAGCAATACCGTTTGCCATACCTTCTGCATCCTGCTTAATGGTACCGGTCATCTTGCCATCTGCGATCAGCTGCTTGGCTGCGTCAGTTGCATCAACACCGAATACAGGAATTGTTGTGCAGTTGCCATCGCCTAAGTTGTAGCCCTTGTCGTTCAGAGCGGAGATAACGCCTTCAGCCATACCGTCGTTGTTGCAGATAACCAGCTCGATCATGTTACCAGCGGACTCATTGTACTGAGACAGATTGGTGGTCATGTAGTTGTTAGCTGCGGTTGCGGACCAGTTACCGTCCTGGTCAACCTGATACTTATCGGTATTGGATGCATCGAAGTACTCCAGAGCGGGCTTGCCTGCTGCGGTGATCACTGCATCTGCATCTTCTACGCCGTACTGGGTACGATAGATTGCTTCTACGTTACCTAACTGACCCATGAACATTGCGTAGCTGATCTTGCCATCGCCATTCAGATCAATAGCATCGAAGTTGTCTACTACATACTGACCAACCATCTTACCCTGCATGTGACCAGCTTCGGGAGCGTCGGTTCCAACGAATGCACACTTGTCATAGCTGCCTAATACCTTACCTTCATCCTCATCGGACTCTACCGCACGGTTGAAGAAGATAACGGGGATTCCTGCTGCGCTTGCCTTGTCAACGATGGCCTGGGAAGCGTCTACGGAACCGGATGTTACGATGTTGACGATCAGAAGGTTGGTACCCTGTGCAATAGCGGTATCGATCTGCTCGTTCTGGGTGGTCTGGTTACTGTTGCCGTCATAATTCTGGAACTTGATGCCTGCTTCGGTAAGCGCATTATCCAGTGCAGTACGCACGCTGGAGATGTATGTATCACTGTAGGTGTAATAGAATACTCCTACATTCAACTCTCCCTTTCCTCCGCCGCTCTTTCCGCACGCTACGAGGCTGAGCATCATAATGCCGACCAACAGTAGTGACATGAACTTTTTCATATAAAATACCTCCTTGTTTTGATGAAAATGTATGTGTTTCATCTCTTGATGAGGTAATTATATGGCATCTTGTACATAAAAGATATACAAAATCTTACGCATGGGGTTAAAAAATATACTATTCTGTACACATTTTGTTCATGTTCTGTACATAATTTGTAACTATTCAGAGCCGAAAAGCATTACATAATTTCGTCGAACGCTTGCATTCGTAAGAATTATGTAATGCTTATTCGGCGAAGTAACCACATGAGCAAAAGAATAGCTCTGAAAGAGCGGTTTTGCGAGTGGGGTTCTGAATAGTTACTTTCTCTCTTCAAAAGAGAACAATATCTTCTGGCTCTCCCGCTCGTACATGTTCTCTCTGGTCACAATAGTGGTGGCTGTGTCTATCACGCTGGGGCCGCCGGTCTGTCCGTTGATCAGGTTCGCTGCCGTCTCCACTCCCAGATACCCCATGGCATAGGGGTTCTGCACGATCAGGGCATCCACCTCCCCGGTCTCCAACATTCCCACAGAGACCACATTGGAGTCAAACGCCACCACCTGCGTCCTGTCTCCCCGGTCCAGATCCCGGATGGCCCAGCCCACACCGAGGCTGGTCCATTCGTTAAAGGTCACCACCACATTGATCCTGGAATCCGACAAAAGCATCTCTTTTGCTCCCGCTCTGGCATCCTCCGTGGTGGAAAGGACATTGATGGTGGTAATATCCTTTACTCTCGGGTCCTGCTCCACCGTCTGCCGGAATCCCAGTTCCCGTTGCTGCCCGTTGGCGGAATTCACATCATAATTCACGATACCGATATACAGTTCGTCTTCTCCCACCGCCAGCGCTGCTTCCGCCGCCTTCACACCGGCCTGCAGGTTATTGGTCCCAATGCGGCAGCTTACCATACTGCTGTTGACATCACTGTCAATGACAACGATCTTAATTCCTCTCTGGGCTGCCTGACCGATGATCTCCGCATTGGCATTGTAATCCACCGCAGAGAAAACGATCACATCCACTCCGTCCTCCATGGCCTGCCGCACCATCTCATTCTGGGTCACATAATCTTCTTCCGATTCCGGGCCGTTAAACGTAACATTCAGATTGTATTCCGTAGCCGCCGCCCGGGCACCCGCAAAGACACTTTTAAAAAAGGCGCTCTCCGTGGACTTCACGATCATAGCCACCTGGGTTTTCCCTGTCTCAGCTTCTTTTCCGCATCCACTCATGCTCATAAGAAGCAGGACACCCGCAGCCAGCAGGGACAGTATTTTTTTCATTTTCTGTTTTCTCATACTTTCTCCCATCCTGCCGCTGCATTTTCTTCCACCTTTGGCATCCGTATGATCACAGTAGTGCCTTCATCCAGTTCGCTTTCTATGGAAAGACCGTACTCTTTTCCGAAATAAATCTTAATCCTGTCGTTGACGTTCTTGATGCCGATGCCAGAATTATCTCCCGGCTCCTTATGAAGGATCGACCGACACTGTTCCTCTGACATACCGACACCGTTATCCTCCACCCGGAAGACCACATCTTCCCCTTCGCTGTAGATGCGGATCAGAATCCGCCCTTCATCCACCATGCGGTCCAGTCCGTGATAGATGGCATTTTCGATAATGGGCTGCAGGGTGATCTTGTTACAGTAATATTGCAGACAGTCCTCTTCCACCTGAAACTCATAGGAAAACTGATTCTTATAGCGGAAATTCTGGATCTTTAAATAGCTTCTGGCATGCTCTACTTCTTTTTCAATGGTGATCAATTCGTGCCCCTTGCTGATACTGATACGAAACAGTTTCGCCAGAGCATTGACCATCTCCACGGCATCCTGACACCTTTCTTCCTCGCAGAGCCACCCGATGGCATCCAACGTATTATATAAGAAGTGGGGATTGATCTGGGCCTGCAGAGCCTTTAACTCCGTTTTGCGCAGGGAAATCTCTTCCTGACGTACCTGCTTCATCAGTTTCTGGATCTTTCTTACCATGTGCTCGTAGGACTGTGACAGTGCCTCGATCTCCGTGGTGCCTTCCACAGGCTGATAAACATATCCCGCAGCATCCTTTTCGAACTCTTCCATAGCCCGGATCAGACGCTGCACCGGATTGGTCACCAGTCTGGATACCAGAACACTGACCACCATGGTCGTCAGCAGAATGATTGTCAGCATGACACAGATGTTTCCCACCAGTTCCATCTCTTTGGCCGTCACCAGTTCACTGATATAGCTGACACCCACCACCTTCCAGTTACAGTTATCCAGCGCCCGGACACTACAGATCAGTTCTTCGGTCTCAAAGGAACCGTTGTGGCTCAGATCCAGTCCCTCCGTGGCTTCCGTCTTAAGACCCGAATACAGCAGCTGCTGTTGGGGATGATAGATGATCTCTCCGTTACTGTCTGTGATAAAGCAGTAGCCATGCTGTCCGATTCCCACATCGTCCACATAATCCGATATTTTGGAGAAACGGATATCAATGACTACCCGCAGCTTCTGTCCGTCTGCTCCGGGAATCTCCTGTAAGACCGATACCACCCAGGGATAATAGTCCTGCAACATAGATTCCACATGGGGTTCCGACAGATAGAGTACCCCGGGGCTGTAGGAATCCAGTTCGATATAAGACAGATCCTTCAGATAATGTCCCTTCAGAGTATGAGTTCCCGTATGGGAATCCACCAGATTCCCCTGCTCATCATAGATATAGACCGCCACCAGATCCGACCGGACACTGCAAAGAGTCTCCAGTGTCTGCCCGGTACTTCCGCCGCTCTTTGTCAGATCCTTCTCGATCAGACTCATGATCTCCTGCATATCTCCGATGTAGTTAGAAATGGTATTGGAAGCCTGAGTCACCGCCTGTTCACTGCTGGTATGTGCCGCCTGTTTCATACTTCCGACATAAAGAGAAAAAAAGTAAAAAGTGGACCACAGCAAAAACAGGGTAACCAGTCCCACCACTAATGTCGTAATGATAAAAGAAAGGGACGTTTTTTGCTTCTTCATATCTTATTCTTTCTCCTGTCGCATGGCATTGGGAGATACCCCGCAATACTTTTTAAAGCAGTAGCTGAAATAATGCTGATCGCTGTAACCGCAGCGCTCCGCAATCTCCCGCATCTTCATGGAACTGCCCAGTACCAGTTCCCTTGCCGTTTCGATCCTCTTTTTCGTCAACAGATCCACGAAGCTTGACCCGGTCTCCTTTTTGATCAGGGCACTCAGGTAATTGGGGCTCACATGAATGCTGTTGCTGACGCCCACCAGAGACAGGGACGGATCCCCATACTCCTTGTCGATGATCTGCATGGCCTTTTCACACAGGATCTGGCTGCTCTTTTTCTTGCCCGCATTGACCAGTTCCCATACTTCCAGGCAAAGTGCCGTGAAACGATCCCTGGATTCCCGTATCGGACCTTCCAGCATGGCAAAACGCTGGAACAGGGCGGAATCTTCTGTCACCGTATAGGCAATGCGGATCAGCGCCGAGGACATCCGGAAGATCAGGAATTTGCATTTCAGGGCAGCATCCTGCTGCACCTCCAGTTTGCCAAATGCATCCTTCAGATAGTTTTCCAGTTCCTCTCGGGAACCACCACGGATCAGATTCTCCATCTGAGTAACACATTCCGCCGCCAGCTCCATGTCCATGGTGTTATCCCGCTCTTCATCGGCAATATAATGGATGTTGCTCTCTCCCGGAGTGCAATATCCCAATGCACTCATAGCTCCTCTGTAGGCCTCGTGGCATTCTCCCAGATGTTCTCTGATACGGCTGACACCGATATGACAATGCATTTTCAGAATGCGTTCCGTACTCTGTACCATCTCTCCCACGGCAATATGCAGATACCGGTCGAAGGTCGACGTGGTGGCCGCCAGCACTGCAATGATCCTGCCGTCCATGGCAAAAGAATAATGCTTCATATATTTTTGCAGTATCATATCCACGGAATGTACCAGTTCCGGTCTCGTACGGTTCTTCCCGTTGGTATCCTCCACCGTGATGGCCAGCACCACATACTGAAAGGCATTATTACGATCCTTCAAAAAGCCGTTGCTAACCGCCTGTTCCTGTAAAAGTTCCTCCCGGTCCTGCCCCTCAAAGCTGGCATAATCATCTAGCAAAAGGGGCAGAAAAAACTGTTGCAGATCCGGATTATCATGTTTTCTGGCATCAAATTCCGCAAAGATTCCGTCGATCTTAAGCTTGATCTTCTTCAGTTCTTCCGTCAGATCCACCATAGTGATAGGTTTCAACATATAACTGATGATATTGTACTGGATGGCCTGCTGGGCATAAGAAAATTCATCGAAGCCGCTTAAGAAGGCGATCTGTGTGGTAGGACGTACCTCTCTGACCTGTCTTGCCAGCTCGATTCCGGAGACAAAAGGCATCCGGATATCCGTAAGCAGCAGATCCGGTTCCATCCTCTCCACCAGTTCCAAAGCTTCGATGCCGTTCTCCGCTTCCCCCACGACTTGAAATCCGATGCTCCCCCAGTCGATCTTCCTTATGATTGCTCTGCGTAATTCCTCTTCGTCATCTGCCACTACGATTGTATACATCGCTGTCCCTCTCTGGTATGTATTATTTTAAGGTAAGTATCTTCCCGGAAAACGCAATGGGAAGGGATATTTTTCTGGTACTGTTTTCGCCTGCAAACAGAATCTGGGCAATGCCGTCAGCCGATACGGACGCAATCCTGCCGGTTCCGTATTTCTGATGCTGTACTTCCCGTCCGGACTCACAGGCTGCGATGCAGGCCTCCACTTCCCGTGGCGGCAGCTTCTGCACCTTTTTGTCCGGTGTCTTTAGCAGCGAGCCTCTGATCCCGACAGCCGTACCGGTCTTTCTTACAGCGTTTAACGGCTTCGTTTTCTCAAACACTTCTCCTGAAAAAGCAGAGGTCAGATTCGGTCCAAAGGTAAATACATACAGCTGTTCCTTCGCTCTCGTCATTCCCACATAATAAAGCCTTCTCTCTTCCTCATAGGCATTTGCCTCCGGGGAATCCGATACACAGCCCCTCCCCGGAATCTGGGAAGGGATCACTCCCGCCAGCATATCCGCCAGATACACTCTTGTGTATTCCAGTCCCTTGCTGGAATGGATCGTGGACAGGATAAACTTACTCTTCGGATCCCCGCAGCCCTCTCGCATCATCTCCTGCAGCTTCTGTAATCTTGCAGGGAAATCAAACAGGCTGTTCTCCTGATCTCCCAGGGCCTTTAATATCTCCGCCTTGCCACTGTCCAACCCGTGGGTATCCATGAATTCCTGATATCCCATATAATTCAGGATCCGGTAGATAGCTTTTCCTGCTGACTCATACCGCATATTGTCCAGATGGGTAGCCAGTGCCTTGCACTGTTTTCTGGTGTAAACGGATACCTCATCCATTTCCGCCACCGTATCCAACAGTGTCAGTCGTCTGGTATTGGCATCCACCGCCTCCATGGCCGCCTTTTTGCTGATACCGGCTCCCATTTTGTAATAGATCCGAAGAAATGCCTCCCCATCCCATGGATCCAGAGACAACTGAATAAAATCACAGATATCGTTGACCACCGGATGGGAAAAGAAGGTCATATCCGAATTTTTCACCCGGTAGGACAATCCTTTACGTTCCAACAGATCAATGATGGGAAGTGCACTTTCGTTATTCCGGTATAATACTGCCGTCTCCTGTTCACAGTCCTGGGCTACTTTCAGCAGATAATTGTACTGTCCCTGTCTGGATACTGCCTTGATCTCTGTAACGCAGCCACCACCTTCTCTGGCCGCGGTCATCTTCTTCGGATGTCTGTTTTTATTCTTCTGGATCAGAGTATCCGCCGCCCGGACGATCTCCTGCCTGCTGCGGTAATTGGTCTCCATGAGAAGGATCCCTGCTCCCGGGTGTCTGTCCTCAAAGGAGACAAGTGCCTGCGGGTAAGCTGCCCGGAAGCCGTAGATACTCTGGTCTTCATCTCCCACCATAAACAGATTCCGGCTCTGCGCCGCCAGCAGGTCGATCATATCATGCTGTATTTTCGAAGTATCCTGCGCTTCATCCACACAGAAATACCGATACTGCTCCCTGAAATGTGCAAGTACCTCAGGATACTGTTCCAGAATTCTGAGGGCGTAGATCATCTGATCATCGTAATCGATCATCTGCATCTGCCTGAGTTTCGCATTATAAGTACGGAATATCTCCGGGAATTTCTCCACATCCGTGTCCATATCCCGGATTTTCTCCGGTGTCAGACGCATATTTTTCGCATAGGTGATATCCAGCTGGGTCTCTTTGATATCATTTTCCGTGGCGTATTTCCCCGTTACTTCCAGAAAAGACTGTTTGACGGCCGCCGAGGCTTCCTTATCTGCCACCTGAAAAGGCGTTTTCCCGGTACGGTAGGCAAAATATTGCAGTACCTTCTGGGAGATGCCGTTGATGGTGCGAAACTCCAGCCGCTCTGCATCCGCTTCTCCGAACATCCCCGCAAACCGCCTGCGCATATCATTCGTTGCCGCCACCGTATAGGTCACTGTCAGGATCGACTCCGGTGTTATTCCCAGGCAATAGATCATATAGCCCAGTCTGCTGACCAGTACGGTGGTCTTACCGCTTCCTGGAACCGCAAGAAGCAGTACCGGACCTTCCGTGGCCTGTACCGCCTGCATCTGCTGTTCGTTTAACTGTATGTGATAGTTCCGTACAAATTCCGTAAAATTCAATTCATTGTCCCACTTTCCGCCTCCGGCATTTTTCTGCCTTCCTTTGTCGCTATCGGCTCACCGTCCAGTACTGCATCCAGAAGGATACCATTCTCATCGTAGGACAGTTTTAAGGAGAAAAAGGGGCGGTTCTCACGAAGCAGCCGGAAAAATATCTTGTCCCCTTCCCAGAGATCCAGTTCCTCCACCTTATTGATCTCCACCCATTCCAGCGCTCCTTCGTCACACTCCCTCGGTTCCCCCGTAAATCCATCCGCCGTATACAGGCACATATACTCACAGACGTCCCGGTATAAAAAGGTGATGATTCCCCGGAACCGGTAGGCCGTCAGAGTATACCCTGTCTCTTCCTTTACTTCCCGGAGCACACAGTCCTCCGGGCTTTCGTCCGCCTCGAAATGACCACCCACGCCGATCCATTTGTCTTTGTTAATGTCATTTTCCTTCTTCACCCGGTGAAGCATCAGATATTTTCCGTCCTGCTCGATGTAGCAGAGCGTGGTCAGATTTCTGAGCTGCTGTATACTCATTTTCTTTCTCCTCTATATCCCTATCCTCTGAAAAATCTGCCCAAAATTATTATTTCTTACAATGTTCCGCAATGGCTGCGATCGCTTTCTCCATCTGGAACGGTTCCGCCAGATGTGCATTCCTTCCGGCGGTCAGACATTTCTTCGCATCTTCTTCATACGTCAGCGCATTTTCCCTATTCCTCACATTACAAATCCATTTTTGCATTTGAATGCATATTTAATTTATTTTACCATATTGACTGCCGGACGGCAACCTTATTGCTCCAGCATATTCTCAATAAAAATCCCATATCCTCTGGTACTGTCCTGCACGAGAACATGGGTGACGGCCCCTACGAATTTACCGTTCTGGATGATAGGTGCACCGCTCATTCCCTGGACGATTCCTCCGGTCAGGGCGATCAGGTCAGAATCTGTGACTTTCAGTTCGATTCCCCGGTTCACGTTGTCATGATCGAGATGAATGTCGGTGATCTCGATATCATAGTATCTGGTGGTGCCGTCTACGGTACACAAAATCTGCGCCGGTCCCTTTCGGATCTCCTGTTTTAATCCAATGGGCATCGCCTCTTCCGTTCCCAGTGCCAGTGCTTTGTCATTGCACTTGCCGAAGATTCCCCGGACACTGTTGCTGGTAATATCCCCCAGAATCCTGTCATCAGAATAGACGATCATTCCCGTCATTTCCCCCGGATGACCGGCCGTTCCCTTCTGAATGGAGATGATCTCCGTCTGGTACAGGGTTCCGTCATTCATTTCCATCAGGTTGCTGGTGTCCACATCATTGATTCCATGCCCCAGTGCTCCGAAATTTCCCTGACTGTCAATGTAGGTCATGGTTCCCACACCCTGGGCATTGTCCCTGACCCAGACACCAATCTTATATTTCTTCGTCTGATCCTGTACCGGATCGATTTTAACATCAAAATATTCTTCGCCCCGCCGGATCGTCAAAATCGCTGCTTCTCCATTACCGTTTTCGATCCGGGTGATCAGATCATCCTTGTCCGCCACTTCCGTGCCGTTCAGTTTCACCACATAATCGCCGCTTTTCAAAATATGTTCCGCCGGAGCCACCTTCTCCCCATTGACAGAACGGAACTCTCCGGTACCTATGACCATTACCCCTTCGGTCTTGACATAGATTCCGATGGGAACACCTACCGGGATCAGCTGCTGATCCTCGATCACCCGGATCCCCACCTGCTTAAAAGGCAGGATCCCGAACAGCTTCACCTGCATCTCAAGGCTGTCCGTCATTCCGGTCTTCATAGTCACCGGCTGACTCAGATCCAGTGTCACGGCACCTTGGGGAATATTACTGGTTCCCTGTTCACTGACACTTAAAATCTCACCTTTTGCGGGAATATCCAGTGCCAGTGATTCCTCCGATTCCGCCCGCATATAAATGACAGAAGGAATACTGCTGTCCACCAGATAATAGCTGTAGCCGAAGAGTCCCATACCGGCCAGGATAAGGGCAGCACAAAGGCAGGCCCGGTAGATCCGCAGCCTGCGCACCTTCTGTTTCCAGAGCTGCAAAATGATGACTGCATCTTCTCCTGCCTGCCTTTTTACTTTTTCCGTTTCCGTAATCCATAGCTTCATACACATTCCCCCACTGCACTTCTGTCATTGCTGTATAGGGTATAGTGTACGTCACATTCCTATTTTTAATCTGTGATCACCGGGATTTGCGGTTTACAGTTTTCTCCAGTTTAACCACAAATGACCACATTCCCACTGCTTTTATATTCCTCCGGGCAGTCGTCCGTCAGAATCGTTCCACTCTGAAACGCCCCGAAGGTCACAGAGCTGACATTTCCGAACTTAGAATGATCTGCCAGAATAAAACATTCTCTGCATTGTCCCATGGCAGTCTTTTTCACCATGGCCTCATTCATATCCGGTGTGGTCAGGCCACTCTGCCTGCTGATCCCGTTGGTTCCAAAAAAGCCTTTGGTAAAATGATAACTCTGCAGATTCATCAAAGCCTGATTACCTACCACGGCCTCCGTGGAGCCTTTTAATTCACCGCCGACGAGATATACACGGAATCCTGCCGCTGCCAGTGTCTTGGCATGCGCTACCGCATTGGTCACAAAGGTGGCACTTTTCTCTGTCAGATAAGAAAGCATACTTGCTGTGGTCGTACCTGCATCCAGATAGATAAAATCCTCCGGCTGGATCAGTGCTGCCGCTTTGGCAGCCACCAGCTGTTTGGCTTCCACATTGACTTCTGCCTTCTGTTCCACCGTGGGTTCATGTGTTATCACCGTCCGGTCACATGCCACAGCACCTCCAAAGACCTTTACCAGCTTCCCGGCATTATGCAATGCTGTGATGTCCCGGCGTACCGTGGATTCCGACGTATTTAACAGATCTTTTACCTCGGCCACCGTAATGCTGTTTTTTTCTTCCAATAATTTCAGAATGATCTCATAACGTTGTTCTGTCAGCATAAATTGTTATTTTCTCTTTCCTTTGTCACATCTGTCTCCAGTATGATCTTACGCACGGGAAGAATACTTCCGGGAGACATGGATAATTCATCAACACCCATAGCCAGAAAACGTCTGGTCAACGATGTATCTGCACCCAGTTCTCCGCAGATACCTGCCCAGATTCCGGCCTTATGCGCATTTTCCACGACCATCTGTATCATGCGAAGCACTGCTGGATGGTGCGGATCGTAAAATGCATCCAGCTTCGGATTCTGCCTGTCGATGGCCAGTGTATACTGGGTCAGATCATTGGTGCCGATACTGAAGAAATCTACTTCCTTCGCCAGCTCTGCACTCATCATGACAGCAGCCGGTGTCTCGATCATAATACCCTGCTTCGGTTCTCCGAAAGCCACACCCTGTTCTGTCAGTTCCTGCTTTACCTCTGCCACGATTTCCTTGATCTGATGTACTTCCTCCACACTTATAATCATAGGATACATGATGGAGATATTACCAAATGCACTGGCACGGAACAATGCACGGAGCTGTGTCTTGAAGATCTCCGGTCTGGTCAGACAGATACGGATGGCACGGCATCCCATGGCCGGATTTTCCTCCGGCTCCATTTCGAAGTAATCGCACTTCTTGTCTGCACCTATGTCCAGTGTACGGATGATCACAGGCTTTCCCGCCATGGTCTCCGCCACAGTGCGGTAGATCTGAAACTGTTCTTCCTCGGTAGGGAAGGTTTCTCTCTCCAGATATAAAAACTCACTGCGGAACAGGCCGATACCGCCGGCATCGTTCTGCAATACGGCCGCCAGATCCTTGCTGTTACCTATATTAGCATAGAGCATGATCTTCTTACCGTCAATAGTGATATTTTCACGTCCCTTTAAGGTCTGGAGCAGTTCTTTCTTCTCCTGCTCCTTCTGCTTTAGCTGCTGCATTTTCGACAGAGTATCTTCATCGGGATCCACATAGATGCAGCCGTTTCGTCCGTCCACGATACCAAGTTTTCCGTCTATGGCATCGGTCAGAGGGATATCGGTGCCGATCAGTGCCGGAATGCTCATGGTGCGGGCCAGGATCGCCGTGTGGGAATTCACAGATCCATGTACCGTTACAAAGGATAATACCAGATCCTTGTTCAACTGTACCGTCTCGGAGGGTGCCAGGTCGTCTGCCACAATGATCACGGGTTCTTCCGATGCCGCCATGCCTGCCGTTCTGCCACCCAGCACGCTTAATACGCGCTCGGAAATGTCTTTGACATCCGCAGATCTGGCTCTCATGTAGTCATCCTCCATGGAGGCAAACATCTGTGCAAAATTGTCTCCGGTGGAAGCCACCGCATACTCTGCATTCACCTGCTGCATATGAATGATGTTCTCAATGGATTCATTGTAATCATCATCCTCCAACATCATCTGATGAGTCTCGAAAATAGCTGCATTGGCTTCTCCCACTTCTTTCAAGGCTTTCTGGTACAGATTCTGCAGCTGCTCCATGGCGGTTTGTCTGGCCTGTCTGTAACGGGCGATCTCCCGGTCGGGATTCTCGATCTTCACACGCTTTACCTGCTGCTCATCCTTCTTATGAACACTGATCCTGCCAATGGCAATTCCGCCGAATACACTTTTTCCCTGGTAGACTTCCATGACTTTTCTCCTCTCCTGACGATAATATTATGATTACTTAGAGGTTTGCTTTCACAAATTCCGTAACAGCTGCATAAGCTGCTTCCTCATCCTCACCGTCGAAGGTCAGGGTGATCTCGTTGCCAGCCTTAACAGCCAGACCCATGATGCCGAAGATTCTCTTGCAGTCTCCGGTCTTGCCGTCCTTGGTCAGAGTGATGGCACTCTGGAATTCCTTTGCTGCCTTTACCAGTTCTCCTGCGGGGCGAGCATGGATACCTTCGGGATCTGTGATAACATATTTAAATTCTTTCATTTTCTTATCTCCTCTTCTGATTTTTTATATTACGGTAACTATTCAGCACCCACATTCGCAAAACCGCTCTTTCAGAGTTTCCCTTTTGCTCATGTGGTTACTTTTTTCTTCAATACACCCAACAGCAGTGCGGACACTACCGTACCTGCCACCAGTGCCACCAGATACATCACTGCGTTACCTACTACAGGGAATACGAAAATTCCGCCGTGAGGTGCCATCAGTGTGCAGTGGAATGCCATGGACAGGGAGCCTGCCAGTGCCGAACCGATGATGCAGGAAGGAAGCACATGCAGAGGATCGGATGCTGCAAAAGGAATCGCACCTTCGGTGATGAACGCCAGGCCCATGATGAAGTTGGTGGGACCTGCGTCTCTCTCTTCCTTGGTGAATTTATTCTTGAATAACAGGGTTGCCAGTGCAATGGCACAGGGAGGAGTCATACCTCCGATCATAACAGCTGCCATGATATCGTAGTTGCCTGCGGTAATTGCTGCGGTTCCGAATACATAAGCTGCCTTGTTGAAGGGGCCACCCATATCGATAGCCATCATGCCGCCCAGAATCAGTCCCAGTACGATCCGGCTGGAATCACCCATACCACTCAGGAAATTATTCAGTCCTGTATTGATGCCACCCATGATCGGTTCTACCACGAAGTTCATTGCCAGTCCCATGATCAGGATACCCACTACCGGGTAGATCAGTACCGGTGCCAGCTTTTCAATGGCATCGGGAAGCTTATCGCAGATCTTGCGAAGTCCCAGGATCAGATAGCCTGCCAGGAAACCTGCTACCAGTGCACCCAGGAATCCGGACTTTCCGTTGGCTGCCATCATGCCACCTACAAAGCCAAGCGCCAGCGCCGGTCTGTCGCCGATTGCCATACCGATGAAGCCCGCCAGTACCGGAAGCATCAGACCGAATGCCACGCCGCCGATATTCTTGAACATTGCGGCTATGGGAGTAATCGTACCAAAGTTACTTCTCTGATCTGCGGGAAGTGCATTGATATCAACGTTCAGTCCGTCGATCAGGAAGGCAATGGCGATCAGAATACCTCCGCCGACTACGAAAGGAAGCATATGGGATACGCCGTTCATCAGCTGGGTATAGATCTTATGAGCTGCGCTTTCCTTACCGGTTACGGCTGCCTTTGCCTCTCCGTTCTCACCGTGGAAGACTTCCACATTACCGTTTACTGCCTGTTCTACCAGCCGTTCTGCCTTGCCGATACCGTCGGACACCTGACAGCTGATAACCTTTTTACCATCGAAACGATCCATGGGAACCTTCGCATCCGCTGCCACAATGATGCAGTCCGCTGCAGCAATCTCTTCTGCAGTCAATACATTTTTCGCTCCTGCAGAGCCTCTGGTCTCGATCTTAATCTGGCATCCTGCTGCTTTTGCTGCCTTTTCCAGAGCTTCCGCTGCCATATAGGTATGAGCGATTCCGGTCGGACAGGAGGTCACTGCCAACAGCTTAAAGCCTTTCTTCTCCTCGGTGGTAATACCGGTATCACTTAATCTGTCATCAATGCTCTTGGCACTTTCATCTGCTGCATCAATGATCTGTAAAAACTCATCTACGCTTTTTGCGTTTCTCAGGGAAGTGGTAAAATTTTCATCCATCAGCATCACGGACAGTTTGCTCAGCACATCCAGATGTACATTATCCTTTGTATTCGGTGCTGCAATCAGGAACAGCAGTGTCACCGGTTCCCCGTCCAGAGATTCATACTCCACACCGTTTTTGATCACCATGGCTGCCAATCCGGGGGCTTTTACCGCATCACATTTTCCGTGAGGGATCGCAATTCCCTCTCCGATTCCCGTGGTACTCTCTTCCTCTCTTGCATAGACCTGTTCACGATACTTCTCCACATCAGACAGCTTTCCGCTTTTTGCCATCAGTTCCACTGCCAGATCCAATGTTTCCTTTTTGTCAGCCGGTGCCGCATTCAGGGAAATACTATTTTTGTCCAAAAGATCTGTAATTCTCATGTTGTGACCCATCCTCTCTTTTTATATTTATCATTGTTATTGTTCTACCTGCTGTAATACCTGCAAGACTTCTTCTCTGGTGGCCAGATTCTCGGAAAATGCACTGGCGCTTCCTGCAGCAATTCCCATATGGAACGCATATACATAATCTTTCTTTTCCATCCATCCTGTCAGGAAACCTGCCACCATGGAATCGCCTGCACCCACACCATTGACCAGTGTTCCCTTCGGTGCCGGAGCTCCCATGCTCTGTCCGTCCGCTGCGATCAATACTGCTCCTTCGCCTGCCATGGAGATCAGTACATTCTGTGCTCCCATCTCCTGCAGTTTCCTGCCGTATGGAACCACCTCTTCCCTTGTGGAGAGCTTCACACCGAAGATATCCCCCAATTCATGGTTGTTGGGTTTTACCAGAAAAGGATGATACGGCAATACCTTTACCAGCAGGTCTCTGGTGGCATCCACTACGGTGAGAACACCTCTTCCCTGAATTCTGTCCAGAATTCTCTGATAAATGTCATCCGGCATGGTATAAGGAATACTTCCTGCCAATACCAGGACATCTCCGTCTCCCAGTCTGTCAATCTTTTCCATCAGCTGTTCCAAAGCTTTTGCATCAATATCCGGGCCACAGCCATTGATCTCTGTTCCGTCAATACTTTTCATCTTCAGATTGATTCTGGTCATTCCGTGATCGATTTTGATGAAGTCAGCATTTACGCCAAACTCGTTCAATCTCCGGATCAGTTCCTCTCCGGTGAATCCCGCCGCATATCCCAGGGCTGTGGAATCCAGTCCCAGATTCTTCAGTACGATAGATACATTGATTCCCTTTCCTCCCGGAAGAATCAGCTCTGATGAGGTTCTGTTCGTCATCCCCAGCTGAAAGTCATCCACGGACACGATGTAATCCAGTGACGGATTGAAGGTCACGGTACAAATCATTTCTATCCCTCCTGTCTGTCATCTTTCTTGTTCTTATGATGATATTATATCTTCATATTCAGTCAAATTCAATCAATTTAGTTCACAAATATCATGCTTTATTTTGGTTGAATTTGCACAAAATAAAAGGATGAAATACTTCTTCATCCTTTTTCAATGTTTCTTTCACTATAGCATTTCCCTTATCTGGCTTCTTTAAACCCGTTTGCCTGTTCTTTCATTTCCTTTGCATTGGAAAGCGCCGCTTCCGTCAGTGCATCACTGCCTAACAGTCTTGCCAGCTCCGCCAGACTTTCCTCTTCTGCCGTCTTGTGAATGTCCGTAATGGTCATATCATCGGTACTGCTCTTTTCAATAATGAAATGCACATCCGCCATGGCTGCGATCTGAGGCAGATGAGTGATACAGATGACCTGATGGGCTCCTGCCAGAATACTCAGCTGCTCCGCTACTTTCCATGCGGTTCTGCCGCTGATACCGGTATCGATCTCATCAAAGATCAATGTATCAATGGCATCTTTCCCTGCCAGTACCGTTTTGATCGCCAGCATCACCCGGGACAGTTCACCGCCACTGGCCACCTGGTTCAAAGGTTTCAGACTTTCTCCGGGATTGGTGGAAATCAGGAATTCCACATCATCATAGCCTTTTGTTGTAATGGCCTGACCGGGTCTGACTGCGATGTCAAATTCCACCGTCAGGAAATTGAGACCTATCAGCGCATCTTTCAATTTCTGCGTCAGTACCGCTGCGTTTTTTCTGCGGATCTCAGACAGTTCTTCACAGGCTTTCTTCAGTAACGCCTGCTTTTCCTCCCACTCGGCGTTCAATTTCTGCATATAGGCATCATAATCCGCCAGTTTTTCCAGATAAGCTTCTTTTTCCTCTTTGTACCGCAGGATCTCTTCGATCGTGTTGCCGTATTTTCCCTTGAGGTGATTGATGGTATTCAGACGATCCTCTGTACTGCGAAAATCCTCTTCATCAAATTCCAGATCCGACATATATTCGGAGACATCATGATTGTAATCTGACAAAAGACTTTCCACCTCTGCCAGCTGTTCCTCCATCTGTTCCAGTGCAGGATCATACATGGTCACACTACGCAATGCCCGCAGTGCCCTGCTCAAAGAATTCCCGGCACCGTCTTCCGCATCATTGCCACTGAGTTGATAGCTCTCCGCCAGGCTTTCCGCAATTTTTCGGCTGTTGGACATTTTGCGGTACGCCTGTTCCAGCTCCTCATCTTCTCCGGGCTGCAGGGAAGCATCCGCGATCTCCTTTTGTTCAAATTCCGCCAGAGACTGTTCTCTGCTTCTGGAGGTATCATCCAGAGTTTCCTCTGTGATCTTTTTCTCCAGGGCAGTACACTCATGATAAAGTGCAGCCACCCGCCCTGCGCATTCTGCAAATTCCGCTCCCGCATAGGCATCCAGGATCTCCATATGTTTTTTCTTGTTTAGCAGAGACTGGTGCTCATGTTGTCCGTGAATATCGATCAGCAGCTCCGAAAGTTCCTTCACCTGCTTTGCCGTCACGGTCTCTCCATTGATGCGGCAGATGCTTTTCCCTGAGGAAAGTTTTCGGCTCAGGATTACGGTTCCGTCTTCCGAAGGTTCCAGATCCATGCTCTTTAATTTTTCCGCCAGCCTTTCTTCCTCGCAGTCGAAGACCAGTTCCACCAGACCGTTCTCTTCTCCCCGTCTGAGCATGTCTTTCTCGAACTTTCCTCCCAGTGCCAGATTCACTGATCCAATGAGTAATGATTTACCGGCACCGGTCTCACCGGTCAGTATATTCAGTCCTTCTCCGAACTCTACCTCTGTCTCCCGGATAAGAGCCAGATTTTTCACGCGTAAACTACGAAGCATGTATTTCCCCCTGTCTTACCTTTCTATCATCAGATGGATCTTGTCCATAAGGATCTGGGTATCTTCCACGGTCCGCACTGCCACCATGATCGTATCATCTCCGGCGATACATCCCACCACTTCGGAGAATTTCAGGGCATCCAGTGCCGCCGCCACTGCCATGGCCATGCCGGATACGGTCTTGATCACCAGAATATTCTGTGCCATGTCCATGGAGATAAAACCGTCTCTGAGGACGCGGATGTATTTATCTCCCATATGACTGTCATCCTGTTTTAAAATGACGTATTTCTGTTTGCCGCCACCGGTGGGTACTTTGGACAGCTTCAGTTCTCTGATATCTCTGGATACGGTAGCCTGTGTCACAGCAAAACCGGCTTCCTTCAGATAGCCCGCCAGTTCCTCCTGGGTCTCCACATCTCTTTTTTCTATAATTTCCACGATCTTGCGATGTCTTGTTTTCTTCATCTTGACCTCATGCCTTTCTCACAACAATTCGTCAGGAATCTCTCATTTTCCGATGCAATACATCCAGGAAGCTTACCTGATTCAGCTGAATAAACTCGGTGATCTTCTCCGACTGCACAATACGGATCCGGTCTCCGGTACACATGGTCACTTTGTGGCTGCCGTCATAATTGGCTTCCACGGTCTGGCTTTTGCCCTCTCTGCCACCGGGAATCTCTATAACGATCTCATCTTCCGGGGACAGGATAATGCTTCTCTGGTTCAGGCTGTGGGGGCAGATCGGTGTCAGGGTGATCAGTTTCGCCTTGGGCTCCACCAACGGCCCGCCCGCCGACAGATTATATCCCGTGGATCCTGTCGGTGTAGTCACGATCATTCCATCTGCCTTGTAATGATTCAGAAGCTGTCCGTTGACATAGATGTTGAATTCTATGATCTGCAGGGATCCGCTTCGGGAAATGACGATATCATTCAAAGCCCAGCCTTCCGACACGGTTCCATCCGCACAGCAGACTTTACCGTTTAACATCATTCTGCGTTCTTTCTTAAAATCATCCCGGATCAGGCGGTCCAGGGATTCCTCTAATCCAGACAGTTCGATCTCCGTCATATAACCTACGGTTCCCAGATTCACTCCGATGATGGGGACAAGGATCTTCTTCGTCTCTCTGGCTGCCTGCAGCACCGTGCCGTCGCCGCCCAATACGATCATGCAGTCCACATCTAACGGAATGTCCGTTGCTTCCTCTTCCGCCACGGAATCCGCTTCTTCCTTCCAGTCGGATTCCTTGACCTTTAATTTCACCGTACAGCCTTTGGTTTCCAGATAATTCTGGATCCGTTTCGTGGTCGCAAGCTTCTGATCCTTATGCTTGTTGGTATATATCAGAAAATGCTTCATAGCTTCGCACTCCTTGTCTGTTACAGGGTATGAGAGTTGTCTACGATACCTTTGATTACGGCATCCCATTCAGGGGTATAGGACAGTCCGGCCTTTTCCTCTATAATAGTCTGTAAGGCGCTCTCCGCTTCATGCTCGGTCAGCGCCAGCTTTTCTTCGGAGATCTCCTCCGGCTTACGGATATGCAGCAGATATTCGATATTGCCCTCCGGTCCCTTGATGGGGGAATATTCCAGATGCAGTACTTCGAAACCGATACTGTCCGCATAATCGATGATCTTGCGGATCACTTCCTCGTGGATCTGAGGCTCTCTCACCACACCGTTCTTGCCCACCTTGCCTCTGCCGGCCTCGAACTGGGGCTTGATCAGACACACCATCTGTCCGCCGGTCTTTAACAGATTTCTCGCCGGGATCAAAATCTTGGTCAGAGAAATAAAGGACACATCCACGCTGGCGAAATCCAGAGCATCCGGGATATCCTCCGGGGTCACATAACGGAAATTGGTCTGTTCCATGCATACCACCCGCTCATCATTCCGCAGTTTCCAGGCTAACTGCCCCTGTCCCACGTCCACGGAATACACCTTCGTGGCTCCGTTCTGGAGCATGCAGTCCGTGAAGCCTCCGGTAGATGCACCTATATCCATGCAGATCATGCCGTCCAGCAGAAATCCCCACTGTTCCATTGCCTTTTCCAGCTTCAGGCCTCCGCGGCTGACATATTTCATGGTATGATTTCTGACTTCCAGTTTGATCTTGCTGACATCAAATCCGGTGCCGGCCTTGTCTTCCTTCTGTCCGTTGACATAGACATTGCCGGACATTATGATGGCTTTTGCCTTTTCTCTGGAAGGAGCATACCCCTGCTCTACCAGAATCACATCCAGTCGTTCTTTCATCTTCGTCTCCTAATTATTTATAATCTTTCCAGAATTTTCTCCGTGATGCTTTCCGCATCCAATCCGATCTCCTTTTTCAAAAGCTCTACATTTCCATGTTCCACATAAGCATCGGGAATAGCTGCCATGACACATTTGATCCGTTTCTCGTGGTCATTCAGACAATCCAACACCTTTTCTCCGAATCCTCCGCTTTGGACATTTTCTTCCATGGTCACGATCATCTCATGATCTTCGCAGGCCGAAAGTACTGCCTCTTCGTCAATGGGCTTGATAAATCTGGCATTGATGATACTTGCCTTGTAACCCTTTTCATGCAGAAGCTTCTGGACTTCCTCCGCTGTCTTTACCATACTGCCTACGGCAAACAATGCGATACCGCCCTCTCTTGCGATCCACTCCGCCTTGCCCAGTTCAATGGGGGCACGGTGTTCGGCAAGTCCGGCATAAGCCGTTCCTCTGGGATATCGCACCGCAATGGGCGCATCCAGTGCCACGGCAAACTTCATCATATCCGATAATTCCCATTTGTTCTTCGGCGCACAGATATGCATATTGGGAATTCCCGACAGATAGGTATAATCAAAAATACCCTGATGGGT
>ERZ773194.1538-NODE-1538-length-24423-cov-5.124056_pt1 | contig 24423 bp, 14 predicted proteins | sample MGYA00511240_ERZ773194 | MGnify/ENA primary metagenome ERZ773194 (study PRJEB29015, sample SAMEA2737774) | human gut metagenome | biome: human gut; feature: human-associated habitat; material: faeces | place: China | collected 2012 ... | reverse complement strand
CTTTATCAGACTTCCTACACTTGAAAAGTGCGAACATAAAAACAGTTTCATCAATGTTCTCCTTTATATATAAATTCCGATTTATCTTGCAAATATTATACCACAGAAACAACGAGAAAGCAACCGTTTGCGGCTGCTTTCTCCCATTTGCACAAAAATTATTTTACCCAAGTTTCATTGTCCGTGCCTGTAACACCGATATGTGTGTTTGCTGCCTCCATCACATCTGCATAGTACCACATAGAGTTGTTGCGAATATCCGTGAATTTATTGAGTACGGATACATTCTTTGTGATGTAGCTTTCGTCAGCTTTTCTGCCTGTTGTTCTGTTGACGACTGTTACTACCTCCGCACGGGTAATAGCGTTATCGCCTTTGAATGTTCCGTCAGCGTAGCCGTTAAGCCAGCCTGCGTGTTTTGCGTAGGCAACATCGGAATATGCCCAATAATTTGTTGCAACATCAGTGTATTTTACGGTGTAGCTGCCTTTCTTAACATCATTAAACAGAGAATTAAATCTAACCGTCATTGCCACAAATTCTGCACGGCTAACATTATCATCCGGTCTGAATGTACTGTTGGAGTAACCTTTAATGATGCCGTACTTTGAAAGATAACCTATATAATCGGAATACCACTCATTTTTGGATACATCATTAAAGTTTGACTTACCACTGATTTTTTCGCCTTTCTGTTCGGAAATAAGCCTTGCAAAGATAGCCGCCGCCTCAGCACGGCTCATATTATTGTCCGGTCTGAAAGTGCCGTCCGCATAACCGAAAATATATGCCTTATGCTCTGATGCCGGAAGTATCAGCATACCGTTTTTATCCGTTGTGCCGTTAGCGGAATTATTCTTTTTATCCTTTAATATAAAGGTAACATCAGCTTTTGCGTTACCTTTATTGTCGGTTGCCTTAATGGTGTAGTAGTTATCATTCAAGTCTGCACCATTCGGAAGTGTCAGCGTGATTTTGCCGTCCTTGTCGGTTGATTTTGAAACAGATACAGTTTTGCCGTTTTTGTCAGTTACTGTAATATTTGTGATATTGGAACTGATGTAGCTACCACCGCTGCTGCCACGACCACCGCCGCCACCGGAGGAAGATCCACCGCCGGACGATTTCACCGGAAGTGCAACCTTGCCGTTTGCATCGGTAGTTGCTGTCTTTTCTGTTGTTTTGTCCTTAATGGTAACCGACACACCTTTAACAGCTTTATTTTCTTTGTCGGTAACTGTTACGGTTGTCTGATTTGAGGTAGTCAAAGTCTTATCATCGGGAAGTGTAACGGTAATTTTGCCGTCTTTAATCTCGATAAAGGCATTTTCGATTTTGCCCTTTGTATCCTCAACGGTAATGTTGTATTCCGTTTTTGATTCTTCGGTATCTTCCTTGCCGTCACCATCGGTATCCTTGCCGGGGATAGTTTCGGAAATATCCGTTTTTCCGTCTTTGTCGGTTACACCTTCGCTTGCAGGAGGGAGAATAATAACTCCGTCTTTATCGGTAACACCTGTCAAAGACTTTGTTTCCGTACCCTCGATGGCTTTTTCGGAAACAATAACACTCATATCCTTTACAGCCGTATTATCCGCCTTGTTTGATACAGTTACGATAATTCTGTTCGCATAATCAAACTTTACGCCTTCGGGTAATTCAACAGAAATGTTTTCTGCCGATTTAACTGTGCCGTCCTCATTTTTTACTTCGGCATTATGCGTGATATGTGCCTTTTCAATAGCTTCGACAGCATTTTTCACGATTACAATATATCCGTCAACTTCGCCGTAGCCGTTGAAATCGGTAACATCAATGTTTGTCGGCGGCACGGTTGCTCTGCCGTTTTCGTCCGTAACATCAACCACTGCTTTTGCTTCACCCTCGGCTGCGGTTTCAGAGATTACAACGGTCATACCCTTAACAGGCTTATCCTCGTTATCGGTTACAACAACGCTGATTCTGTTTTCGATGTCAATCTTGTTTGCTTCGGGAAGTTTAACAGACAATCTGCCGTCCTCCGAAATTGTAATGAACGCATTGGCAATCGGCGCTTTTTCATCGGTTACAACAACAGTATAACCATTGACATTGCCGGTGCCGTTTTCATCAGTAATGTCTTCGTTCAAAGGCGGCACAACCATTTTTCCGTTTTCGTCAGTTTTGTCTGTCAGGATATTTTCCACAGTGTCCGAAACGGTAACGGAAATATCTTTCTGCGGATTTCCGTCTTTGTCGGTTACAGTTACTGTAATGCGGTTTGCATAGTCAATATTTGTTCCGTCCGGCAATGTTACCGAGATTGTGCTATCATCATTCAGCTTTACAAAAGCATTTTCGATAGCTCCGTTTTCGTCATTGACAAACACATACATTCCGTCAATTCGTACTTTACCCGTATTGTCCGTAAAACCGTCCTTTGCTGTCGGCAATGTAATTTTTCCGAACATATCGGTTACGCCTTTTTCTATATAATCGGCATCTCCTAATGTAATTACAGTAACACCTTGCTGTGGTTGTCCGTGCTGGTCGGTAACAGTTATAATAACAGGTGCGTCGCTTGTCGGCTTAATGCCATCCGGCAAGTCCACAACTATGTTATTGCTCTCGCCGATATATACATCACAGTTCGAAATGACAACATTCATCTTGTCGGTTACTTTGACAACAAAGGTATTTTTCTTGTCCTCATCATCTTTGCCGACAGTGCCGCTGTTATCGCCCGTGGAGGTCTTGTTGTTAGGCACTTTAAGCTGACCGTTTTCGTCCGTTTTGCCGGTTGCGGCATTGTTATTATCGTCATAAACGAAAATCTGCAAGTCCGATTTCGGCTGTTGACTGTCGGTGTTCATTGCCGTTATAACCGTCTGATCCTCGTAATCCAAAAGTCTGCCGCCCGGCAGTTTGATAGTTACATTATCATTGATGTCGATGCTGATTTCACTGTCAAAAATCGGAGTGCCGTTTGGATTTGTTACAAGAATTGAAAAATCTCCAACCTTTGAATTGCCGTCCTCATCGGTGCGGTCTTTCTCCACAAGCTGAGGAATTGCGGCTCTTGAAAGCACCTCGCCGCAGGTTAAGCACTCAATATGCTTTTCTCCAGCGTGTTCGATAGTCGCAGGCTCGTCAATTATCCAATCGGACGGATTATGTCCTGTCATATCCTTGTAATCTGCCGTATAGGTTTTACCGCAAATTTCGCAAGTGTATATGGTATAACCCGATGCCGTACAAGTAGGCGCAGTTACATCAGCAATATAACTATGGCTGATCTTATCGGTGTAATCGCTGATATATTTATAATCACAGTTTTTGCACTCGTATGTTGTAAATCCTAATGTTGTGCAAGTCGGAGCAGTTACAGTCTTTGTATAATCGTGAGCAGCTTTGTCAACATAGTCAGCCTTATAGCTATCGCCGCAGCTTTCACAGGTGTAAATTGTATAACCCATTTCTGTGCAAGTCGGAGCGACTACGGTTTTCTTGTAGGTGTGCTTTTCACAGTCGGTTAAATCCCCGATATACTCTTTGCCGCAGTCGGGGCAAGTATAAACGGTATAACCGTGTTCGGTGCAAGTCGGCGGAATAACCTTTTTGTCATAATTATGTTCCGTCTTATCGGTATAATCCGCAACATAGGTATCGCCGCAGTCTACACAGGTATAGGTTGTAAATCCAAATTCTGTGCAAGTCGGATTTGTGATTTCTGCTTTGTAGTTATGCGGTTTCTTTTCTGTGTAGTCCGAAACAAATTCATCACCGCAGTTTACGCAAGTGTATGTTGTGTAGCCGTGTTCGGTACAAGTGGGATTTGTTACGGTCTCCTTGTAATCGTGTTCTGCCTTATCGGTGTAATTGCCAACATAGCTGTCGCCGCAATTATCGCATTTATATTCCGTATACCCCATAGCTGTGCAAGTCGGGGCAACTACATTTTCGGAATAGCTGTGTCCTTTCGGCAGCTCTAAAACCGTGCCGCACTTTTCGCAAGTTTGCGGTTCTGTGCAAGTAGCAGCTTTGCCCGGTGTATGTCCCGTTGCGGATTCGGCTTTAATCATCTTTTCCGAACAGTTTTTGCAGTTATATTCAATAACACCTTCAGAGGTGCAGGAGGAAGATGTGATTGTGTGTCCCTCGTCCCAATCGTGTCCGGTAGGTTCTGTGTAATCCGATACAAATGTCTGTCCGCACATAGTACAAGTTGAGGTCGTATAGCCTTTATCGGTACAGGTCGGCTCTTTGGTGATACGCTCATAGGCGTGTGAAATAATCGGTGTCATATCAGTTATATATGAATTACCGCAGATTTCACAAGTATGATTCGTATAGCCTGTCATTCTGCAAGTAGGCTGCACCTTTTCTGTCTTATATTTGTGTTCGCCCGTCGGTGTGCTTTCCTCATAAAAGTTGCCGCACTTGTCGCAAAGGTTTAATTTCAAACCGCCCTGCTTACAAGTAGCTTCACGAATTGTAATTGCTTTGTAATTATGCCCGGTTGCCTTTGTGTAATTTCTCTTATCAAGGTTTCCGCAGCCGTCGCACTGCCAGCGCTCATAACCGAGATTATCGCAAGAGGGAGCAACGGTTTCCAAATATCTGTAATCGTGTTCGTGCTTTTCGGGAAGTACAATAACCGTTCCGCCGTTGTTATCGTCCTTTTTGTCCTCCAGCAGCCATACATACGATACGCCGTTTTCAACCATTGTTTCACCGCCGTATTTATATGAGATTTCATAATATACGGGGTAATATCCGGCTTTGGTGTAATTCGGTGCGGAGGTCATATAGCAGTCGGAGGCGGTTTTGCCGTAACGGATTTTTGTATGCACACCACTGTCGGATAAATCGGATACGCTTACCGTATGTGCGTCACCGTCCGCCGTTCCGTAATAAGAGGATACAACCGACTTTGCCGCAACATATTCGCTTGTGGTATAGCCGCAGTCATCGCACTTTTCCGTTAGATAAAAGCGGTTGTTTCCGATCTGTCCGTCAACCGTGCTTGAAAGGTCGTGCGACTCTTTCTTTGTTGTTGCACGGGCATAAGTGCCTTTACAAAACTGACAATACTCACCTTTTTTGAGCAAGGTAGTATGCTGGTGTTCATCATACTGTGAGTAGGTTGTATTGTCAAAATCAATGTAAAAACTGTGGTCACACGGATTTAATGTATATACATTTTTGTTAAAGCAATATGCTCCCATATCGGACGGATTAAGCGTACCGCAAATTTGGCATATAGCTTTTGTCCAGTGCGAGCCTGTATAGTACGCATCAACTCCCGGATAACCGTCGTTAAGGTTTCCCTTTGAAATATTATCGCTGCAAGTCCCGTCAGAATACCACACGCCACGGTTTAATGCTGTTTCGCCGCTTTTTGTATATTCGGGTACTCGGTATGAGATTGCAAGCGTATCTTTTTTGCAAACGTGACAATACTGAGCACCGGAAGTAACAACAGCATTTGCGTCCAGCTCATTTGTGCGGTTATTTGTTTTCAGCCAATTATCCGCCGGATCTTCATAATCGCTTTTCTGTGCCGCAAAGACCGACACGGGGAGTGTGCCTGCAACAAGAATAACTGCAAGCAGCATTGAAATAACCGATTTCATAGAAAAATGTTTGGTTTTCATAGAATAAAAATCTCCTTTTCAAAATATATTTTTACATTCAAATATGCGAAAAGCCGCCATAATTTACGGCGGCTCTCGGTAGCGTGGTTGCGTAATGTTCATTTACTCTCTGCCTTTCCGGTTTTTCTTTTTGCGTTTTTTCTGCTGCGGCTGCTTGTGTTGTATAGCCTTTTCCTTTTCGGGAGCAGGCTTTTTCCTTTCTTCCAAATCAGCCTTTATGTCCTCAATCTTCTTTCTGACCGAGGGTTTAGTACCGTTGCCCGTTTTTGCCGTATCCTCGAATGAGATAGATTTGCTCCCGTGCGGATTTTCGTTTGTTTTCTCCGCACGGGACGGACGGTTTTTTGAGTTTTCGTCCTTTCCCTTATCCGGCGGAGCTTCCGCCTGTTCGGGTGCCTCCGGCTCAATTTCGTGTTCCGTTGCGGAATATCCGAGCTTTTCCATAATGTAATTAAGCCGGGGTATATCGTCTTGAAATGCGATAACATCGCATAAGCCGTTATCGTTTGTCTTGTCTGCAACAGGACGGTACATTATCCCATAATTCTTTGCTTCAGCGTTAAATTTTTTGAGGTCGGCTTCTTTTATCTGCATAATACAAAGCTGTTTGCCCGTTTTCAGCATTTGCTTTAATTTTGCGACACCCTCCGTTTTGCCGTCATCATTTGCAAGCGCCATAACGATTGCCGCAAGGTTCTTTACGCCGAGGGCGGTTAGCTTAACTGCCGATTCGGTCATTTGTATAGCTTCTTTCGCCATTAAATCAGCGACTTCGCCGCTTGTGTTCATTTTCTCTCAACTCCTTGTCTGCCTGTTTCTGCAAAGCGAGCGCCTGCCGTTTTTTCTCGGCAATTTTATACGAATCCTTAAATACTGCTTTGCATAGTCTGATTTCTTTTCGGAGTTCGTTAAGCTCCGTATTGATTTCTTTCGCTTGGTCTTTGACCTCATCACAATTTTCATCAGTCCTTTCTTCATATAATTTTTTACGCCGTGTAATTAAAATCTCAACTTCGGCTTCTTTGTCCTTTTGGTATTTCTGCAAATCTTCGCCCGTTTCGATATTATGCGTGAACAAAAATTTGAATTGCTTTTGATAGCGGTCAAACTTAATCATTTCCTCACGCATAAAAAATGACACCCTTTGAGGTGTCTGCTTACGCTGAATTTTTTTGAATAAATAGAGGTAGTGAAAGTAGAGGGCAACAAAGCCTTTTAACTTTTTGCCCTTTACATCTTTAATGTTACCTCTGAATTTGTACTGCTTTTTGGGTATTTCGGACGGTGCAGCCGTGATAATTCCGTTTCGGGTTGCGATTATCCTTTCCAAAATCTCTGCTTCGCTGTAACCCTTGCCGAGATTATCAAGCCTCATCGGGCGTTTTGCGTTCGGTGCGATTATTGAGGTGTGTTTTATATTCGGACCTTTGCGGTGAATGACAAAGCCACGCTTTTTTAGGTTTTGCCAAAACTGCTCCATTGTGTATGAGCATTTTATAATCTCGTCAATATCCCTGCGGATACTGCCACGGATGGTCGGTCTGCCTTGCTTTAATGCCAGCCATTCGCCGTAGTGCATACCTCGCCTTTTGGGTTTGTCGATTACCGACAGACAGTTTTCACGGCAGATTTGGTCTGAAATACCCCGAATGTCTATAAAGTAGTCCTTATAATTGTTGCGATATTTGTAGCCATCAATATATGAAACGGCGTTTATAATGATGTGGTTGTGCAAGTGTTTATGGTCAAGATGCGTTGCAATAACGGCTTCGTATTTATCCGCAAATAACCGTTCGACAAGCTCCTGTCCGCACCTGTGAGCAATTTCGGGTGTGGTTTCAAAATCCTTGAATGATTGCACCAAATGATAGGCGAGTACACCGTTTTTTCGACCGCTTTTCCCGAAAAACTCTTGTGTTTCCAGCATTTCCGAAAATGCTTTGTCTGTCGTGCAGTTATATGCTTTGACATATTTGCATTGCTCGGTTTTATCGCCGTTTTTGATATATTTCATTACACCCTCAACCGCATCTATATCCGGCTGAATTGAAGTCTTGTCGGGGTTGGCGATATATTTAAGGCTTGAATCGAGCCTTGATTTAACCGTCCATATTTTCGTAATTGCCATTATCGGACGCTCCTTACAAGACGCATAATATCGTTTTGCATTTGCAGCACAGTTTCAATTTTATCCTCCGAGATACGATGCTCTGCATTTGCGATATGTGCTATTTGATTTATGTTGTTGCCGATAGCGTTTATCTCTCGCAAGAGCTTTACATATTCATCGGGCGGGCGTGGGCGAACTTCTTTTCCCATAATCAGTTTACGGATATATGGCTCCATTTTTAAGGCACAAGCGGCGGCATTTGTTTTCAGCCTCTTGTGTTCCTGTTCGGTGAGCCGTACCGATATTTTGATTTTATCCATTGTTAAAATCACCTCATTTCTTTTAGCCGTGCGGCGGGGTATTAGGGGCATTACCACTAACAAGCGGGCGTTTTGCCGTCAAAATGCCGTGCTTGCTAATACAAATGCTCCGCATTTGCCCCGTCCGCCGTCGGCGTTCGGCTTTCCGTTGGGAAAGTTGCCTTTTACATTTCACATTCGTCCTTATACGGGCAACTATCGCAATCATCTTCATCACATTCATCATCATAATCATCCGGATCATCTTCGATATTTTCTCCAAGCGTTTCTCGGCAATCAGGGCAAATTGAGTGTCCGTTCTGAACATTGAGAACCCGTGTAAATTCATCTTCCAATGCACACTCACCGTAAAAGGAAACACCGTCTACATTTAAGTCAACATCATAATGTCCGTTTTGCAAGCCGTCGGCATTAAAATCAGAACTGTCTTTGCCGATACTATCCTCTGTCGGAGTTGCATTCATAAAAAGGCTGTATATCTCTTTTGGTGTATAGCTGAACACATCGCTTTTCAGCAAAATGTTTTTCAGACTACGGATAGCATCATACGAATTTTCAGCCTCGATACAAACCTCTTTTTCATAGCTCACCCCGATAGTAACATTGTACTTTTTTTGATTTTTCATTTTTGTTTACCTCATCTTTCATAAATTTTTTGTATCAAAAAAGCCTGCCTTGTGGGGGCAGACTGATTTGCGAATATTTATCGTTCCGGCTCGGAACGCTTTTTCTTTTTCGCCTGTTCTTGGTTTCGTGCAAGGTTTTCCGAAAAATCATCAACCGTATCACGGAGCATATCCATATATGTGCAGTCGTTTTTCAGCCATTCGTCATAGCAAGCCGACAACGGATATTCAAGTTTCAACAGGGCTTTCATTTGTTTCGTATCAAGAAAATCATCGTCAAAAAGCATCAGAATATCATCTCGCATAATCTTTTCGTATGCCTTCGAAATAATTTCCTCCGGCGATGAATGTTTCAGCTTTTCTATAAAATTATCCTGTTCCTTGCTCATTTTTTCATATAATAGGTCTTTGAGTTCATTTCTCTGTTCCATAAAAATCATTCCTTTCTATCTTTCCATAGCATATTCCCGTTTTTTAATCGGAGCGTCCTCGTCCGAAATTTCGGTGTCGATAACATTATCGTCCTTTTTATCCATTTTGAGCAAAACTTCCACGGCGGCAAGGCGTTTGGTTTTTTCTTGCAATTCCGTCTCCTGCGGAAACGCCCGTTTTGCTTCAACCTTTGCGGTTTCGTACTGCGTATTGGTGTTTGCGAGTTTTTCTTTTTCAAATTCAAGCCGCTTTTCAAAACCGTCCAAAGCATTGTCGATACGCTGGATATTACCGAACACATCTGTTCCGAGTTCAACCTTATGCGACAAACACCCGACAAGAGTTACATAGAATAATTTTTGAAAGCTGTCAAAAGAAAGTTCCATAGAAAAACCCCGGTAGTCACCGATGTTCACCGGCTCCTCCGAGGTCATCTTTTTGCAGCGTTCAATGAGTGCGTTACCCGCTTTTTCCTTTTCAAAATATCCAAACCCGTCAATCGTCATTGTGTTGAATTTATCCTCAGCCTTCGGATACTGCTTGGCTGTTTCAATATCCTTTTCAAGACTTTTAATTCTTGCTGCGATTTCCGCAATTTGTTTGGGGTAGAATTTCACAACCTTATCTTCAAGGTCATAAATCTGCGACATAAAGGACGATTTTATCAGCTTCAGCTTGGATACCTCCATATCAAGCTCCATCTTTTCCTTAATGTGCGGATTACCTGTCGAGAGTGCCTTTATCTCCGCAAAGGACAGGGCGGTTGGGTCAATATCGTCCGCAACTCTGACGGGAGATTTTGAAGTAAATATCTGCGATATGAATTTCTGCTTTTGCTCCACCGTCTGCCACATATAAGTGTCAAAGGTTCCTTTGGTTACATAGCGGTAGATATGCACTTTCTCGTTTGTATTGCCTTGTCTGATGATACGCCCGGCGCGCTGCTCCAAATCTGCCGGACGCCACGGGCAGTCAAGGTCGTGCGAGGCATAGAGCAGCTTCTGCACATTTGTTCCGGCACCCATTTTTGATGTGGAGCCGAGAAGCACACGAACATCACCGCTTCGCACTTTCTTGAATAATTCATCTTTTTTAACCTCTGTGTTTGCGTCGTGAATAAAAGCAACCTCATTTTCGGGTATGCCTTTTTGGAGCAGTTTTTCCCGTATGCTATTATACACAGAAAATGTACCGTCCGATTTCGGTGTAGATAAATCACAGAACAAAAGCTGTGTAGCTTTTCTATCGGCAGTATCTTTCCATATATCATACACACGGTCGGCACATACAGACACCTTTGAGGTTTCATCATCGGGAAGCATAGGATTTATCATTCTTTGGTCAAGTGCAAGTTTTCTGCCGTCGTTCGTTATTTTCAGCATATTGTCAACACTCGGATCGACTGTCCTTTTACGCACTTCCTCGGCTCGCTCGCCAAGCTCCGATACCATATCTTTTTGGAATTGGGTCGGCTCTGCAACCTCGTTGTGATATTCAACCTCCGGCACGGGAAGTTTAAGCATATCCGCCGTCTGAATATCGGCAACCTCTTTGAACATTGCAATGAGTTCGGGCAGATTAAAGAATTTTGCAAACCTTGTTTTCATACGATAACCGCTGCCTTCTGGTGCAAGCTCCATTGCCGATACGGTTTCACCAAAGGTAGACGCCCAGCTATCAAAGTGCTGTAATCCACGCTCTTGGAGCGATTTATACTGCAAATACCTCTGCATAGTATATAACTCAACCATACTGTTTGAAACAGGTGTTCCCGTTGCGAAAATAACGCCCTTTCCGCCCGTAAGCTCGTCAAGATACTGTGTTTTCATAAACAGGTCGCTTGACTTTTGTGCTTCGGTCTGTGCGATGCCGCCGACATTTCGCATTTTTGTGTAGAGAAAAAGATTTTTGTAATAATGAGCTTCATCTACAAACACTCTGTCAACGCCGATTTCTTCAAAGGTTACAACATCGTCCTTGCGTTCTTGGTCATTGAGTTTTTTTATCTTTGCTTCAAGTCCACGCTTTGTCTTTTCCATTTGCTTAACCGTGTAACGCTCCGCATTTTCGGTTTTCGCCTCGATTATTCCGTTAATAATCTCGTCAAGCTGATTTTGCAGTATGGTTTTCTGCCGTTCTGCCGACATCGGTATTTTTTCAAACTGACTATGACCGATAATGACCGCATCATAATCACCCGTTGCGATACGACCGCAGAATTTCTTGCGGTTTTTCATCTCAAAATCTTTCTTTGTCGCAACAAGGATATTTGCCGCAGGGTAAAGCTGCAAAAATTCGCTTGCCCATTGCTCGGTCAAGTGGTTGGGTACTACAAACAGCGATTTATTGCAAAGTCCGAGCCGCCGTGATTCCATTGCTGCCGCAACCATAGTCCAAGTCTTGCCGGCGCCGACCACATGACCGAGTAAAGAATTGCCGCCGTACATAATTCGTGCAACGGCGTCCTTTTGGTGTTTCCGCAGAGCTATTTCGGGGTTTATCCCATTGAAGGTTATATGGCTGCCGTCATACTCACGGGGACGGATAGAGTTAAACCGAACATTGTAGATTTTACACAGGTCATCACGCCTGTCGGGGTCTTTCCATATCCAATCCTCAAAGGCTTGCTTGATTGACGCCTGTTTCTGCTGGGCGATGGTGGTTTCCTTGATATTCAGCTTTGCAACCTTGTTACCGTTTTCGTCGTAAATATAATCAAAGATACGCACATCACGCAGATTAAGCGAATCCTCAATAATTTTATAAGCGCTGATACGACTTGTACCATAGGTGTTGGTAGCCTTAACGCCCTTATCGGCGCTCTTGCCTTGAATATTCCACTCACCCGTAAGATTTGAATATTTGACCTCGATTTTGCTTTGCGCATAATAATTCGGCGAAAGAAGCTCAAACACAAATTCCTCGATATACTTTTCGGGTATCCAAGTTGTGCCGAGCTTTACGGAAATTTCACCCGGCGTTAAGTCTTTCGGCTGTACTTTTTGCAAATATTCCGCATTGACACGATATTCGGAGCTGTCTTTTGAAAACTGCTCCGCTTGACTTAATTTTTCACGAACATTGCCTGAAAGGTATTCATCTGCGGTCAGATATTTCGGCTCATATTCCGGCGATATTTCGTGTTCGGGGTTTAAGAATATAACGCCGTGCAAGTCCTCATACAGCTGCTGTTCGGTTTTGCCCGATAATTTTTCCATAAAGGCAATATCTATCTTTGCCTTTTCCGCAAGCGACACCGCCAATGCTTCATCAGCCGTATCAACCTTTGTAACCTCGTGTTTGGCTCTTATGGTGCGTTTTGTAAACATATCCGCTTTGCGTTCGAGTTCGCCGTACTCGTCCAATACCTCTAATGAGCAGAGCAGAAAATAACTGCTGTCCTCCGAAAAAGCAAGAGAATTGCCACGGGAATTGATAAGCCCGTATTTCTTTGTGTAGTTATCATAAAGAGTGTTGAGCTTTGCCTGATGTGCCTTAATTTCATCATCGGAATAGTTTTCCGTCTGATACTCAATTAAAGTCCTCACGCAGTCCCGAAGCTCTATCATACCTTTTACTCGGTTTTCAGCCGTTGCGTTCAGCTCAACCTTACGCATAAGGCTGTTTTCTCTGAAATACACATCACCGTCAACAACCGTAAAACTGAAATTGCGAACATTCGGGTCTGCCGGGATTGTTATTTCCTCATCGTTTGAAATATCATCAAATTCGTATTCGGTAATGGTTGCGTGAATATTTTGAATTGCACCGTCAAGCTGCTCGGCAAGCGTTGTGTCCTCATTCGGAACACAGGTAAGCTCCGGACCGAAAGGACCGCTGACCTCTTTTAATTCGCCCATAACCATATCGGGGTTGTCAAGAAAATACTGATTTATTGGCTGTCCTGTTTCGTGTTGACCGACATTTACCCATTCCGGCATAATATCCGTCATACGCTCTCTTTTCTGCAAAAACAAAATATCTGCCGTAACCTCTGTCCCGGCATTTTTCTTAAAGGTGTTATTCGGCAAGCGTATCGCACCGATTAAATCGGCTCTTTGGGCAATGTATTTTCTGACCTTTGAAGTACGCTTATCCATAGTGCCGGAGGAGGTGATAAAGGCGATAACGCCGCCCGGTCGCACCTTATCCAAAGTTTTCGCAAAAAAGTAATCGTGAATAAGGAAATTATGCTTGTTGTATTTCTTGTCAAGCAGCTTAAAATCTCCGAAAGGCACATTGCCGATTGCTACATCGAAAAAGCTGTCGGGAAGTTCGGAATTTTCATAGCCTTGTATGGCAACGGAATTTTTCTGATAAAGCTGCCCGGCAATTCTGCCCGTTATACTGTCAATTTCCACGCCATACATTTTACTGCCACTCATACTCTCCGGAATAAGTCCCATAAAATTACCTATCCCGCACGACGGCTCCAAGATGTTACCCTGCGTAAATCCCATATTGGAAAGCGCCTTATACATTGCCTTGATTACAACAGGCGGAGTGAAGTGTGCGGTAAGTGTTGACGCTCTCGCTTGCTCATACTCATCAGGGGAAAGAGTGGTGTATAGCTCCTTAAATTCCTCCGACCAATTTTCTTTGGATTCGTCAAATGCGTCTGCAAGACCGCCCCAGCCGACATACTGCGATAAGATTTCCTGTTCTTCGGGAGTAGCAAGACGGTGTTCAAATTCGAGATTATGAAGTAAATTTACGGCTTCAATATTCCTCTTAAATTTCTCTTTTGGTGTACCGTAGCCGAGTTCATCATTTGTAATTTGGAAATTGTGTCTTTCCGACAACGGTATTTCGGGATATACAACCGTGTTTTGCACTCTCTGCGGCTTTGTCTTTTGAAATTCCGCCGTAAGATGAGGTTTTGCCTGTTCCGCAATTATGCTCTTGACAAAATCTATACTCTCGCTTCGGAATATGGGAAAACCCGTACTGTTTTGAAAGGTTATATCCTTTAATGACACCTTGTTAAAGTCAGTATTTACGCTGTCTACAACAAATTTGCGGTCATCAATGGTGAGTTCCGTTCCGATAAGGTTTTCGGCGGTTTCGGTTGGCTTTTCTGCCTGTGTTTGCTCTGTTTTCGTCTGTTGTGCCTGTTCGGGTATAACCTTATCCGCTGACAAAAGCCGTTTATAGCTTCTGTCCTCATCGGCAATGACAACATCATATCCGGCATAGAGCAGCTTGTTGACATATTCGTCCGTAATGTGTTTCGGAAAGCCGCACATCGGATAGCGTATTCCGTCAATTTCCTTTGAGATTACGGTTATACCAAGCACATCTGCCGCCTTTTGTGCGTCATCTCCGTAGATTTCATAAAAATCGCCGAGAGGAATAACAGCAACGGTTTTTGAGCCGTTGTCCTCCTTGTGAAGCTCGGCAAGGTATTCCGAAAGCGGTTGTTCTTGCGGTTGAGTGTTTATTGCCGTTTCAATTTGTTGCTCCGTTACATATACAAGCTCATCAAAATTGAGGTTTTGTAAGAATTTTTCCATTATATTTGATAAATTGTAATAATATTCCGTATCAACCAAAACATTATCAATATATTTTTCAACGGTAAAATTCTCAAGATTTACATCAACCTGTATAGGAAGCTCATCGTCCGTAACAGTCGTATATGCTATGCCTATTTTTGAAAGGTTTGAAAAATCTGCCGGAGAGCCGTATTCTTCAAGGCAAAATTCATTGATAAGATTTTTTGCGGTTTCAAACTGTTTTTCCCTCCGTTCCGTAGTTATGGCTTTGTATAACGCCATATCATTATCGGTCAGATTATAGTTTTCACTGTAATCAAGACTTAATTCAACCTTGTCAACAAGTTCCTGTCTTTCGTCCTCGCTCATTTCGGCAAGCTGTTCTTCCAGTGTTTCCTCTTTAACCTCCTCAATTCTGTCGATATGCGGAAACAGGTTATACTCACCGTTTGCATATTTTTCAAGGTCTTGCACTGCTTTCTCTCTGTACGGATAGCTCCGTGCATCGGAGGGAGTCTGTGCAAAAAGCTCTTTTAAGTCGGCAAGCATTGTCTGTGTATGCGTTGTATCGCTCAACTTATCAACAAGTATTTTTGTTGCGTCCGTATATTCCGAACTGGAGGGATACGGCTTAACCATACCTTCGGTTATGTCATACGCATAGGCACGCCGGATAGAATGTGCAACTTGTTCCTTTTCGTAATTCGGAATGTTTTTGATTTCCGCTTCATTTAAGTAATTGCGGCTTTTAATGAGCCTGTCAATACGCTTTTCAACCTCATTCCATTTGAGCAGAATTTTTGCATACGGCTTTGTTAAATCTCCGTGGCTGAACGATATTCCTTTTCCGCCGTGGTCTTCATTGCTTACTCCGTTATAACTGCCGCCGATACCGTATTCGTTTTTAAGAAATTTTATTCGTTCCTTTTTGTCGTTGTGCGTATCAAAGAAAGTGTATATGCGATACTTGCCGTTTGATACGATACCGCCCCTTTGAAGCAGCTTATCAATTTCATCATTTGAAATAAATCGCTCCGGCGGAGAGTATGTAAGTTCCTGTGCGGAAAAAGTTTTCCTTGTTATATACAAGTCGGCAAGCATACCGTTCACGATGTTGGGATTGTTATATCTGTAATGGACTATATCATTATTTTTGGCATACATATCGCATAGTTTCTGCGTTACCGTCTTTATTTCGTCCAAGCCCTCCGAGGTTTTCAAATGCTCTGCCATACGCTCCACTTTATCGGGATAAACACCGTCAAGCCATTCTTCTTTAACGACAGATTTTAATTCGGGGTATTTTTCATCATTTAGATTTCTGTTAAGTTCAATAAATCTGTCCGCAACCTTGTTATACTCATATTTGCTCATCTGCAAAAGCGTGTCCTTCGGTGCAAATCTGCCCAAGTCCAAAAGCTCGTCAATACGCTTTGCGGCATCAGTCCAAGATATGAGCTGTGCAGTGCTTGTGTTTGCTCTGTCCCCGTAAGATATGCGTATGCCGTCGGTGTTCCACCAAGCAGATACCTTGCGTCCGTCAAAGATAAAGCCTTTGCCGTCGGTCTTATATAGGGTTTTAAGAAATTCCGCCTTGCTTTCAAGCGATTTATCCTTTGAAAACTCAATGCAGATTTCGATTATACTGTCCTCATCATTTGTGCCGTCGCATAAAACCTCGTCAATAATCTGCTGGGGCATAGAAAAAGCAGCACCGAAAATTTCGTGTGCTGCTCGCTGTACGGTTTCCCTCTGTTGTTCTTCTGTCGGAATGAGGTCAAACAGACTTAACTGTAAACTACCTCCGGCAGTACGATTTCTTCCGCTGAATGGAGTAGGTTGTTCATCAGTCCTGCCCACATCATCGGGTCTTTCGCTTTCAGTTCTTCGTTCACGCCCTCTGTCTGTGCCAATTTCCGGACTATCTTCTGTATCTGCTCGGTCGCTGATGTCTGTACTTCCAGCAGATGCTTCGTTATCTTGCCTGTTATCATCAAGCTCGTGTATAGGCTCGGTCGGCTCTGTTTGAGAAATTTCCGCCTCATCTGCCCGTATTTGCCTATCTGTACTTCCGCTTGTTCCGTTGTCAAGTTCGGAATCAGGTATCCGTTCACTTCCGTGTATGTTATCTCTGTCATAACTATCCGTCCTTTCATTATTTATTGTCGGTGTGCCTTTTTCTTCGATTTCATTATACACCGCATTTTCCTTTTCCGCAAAATTTTTTCGGTTTTGTTTTTCCTCACGCACTTCCGCTCGGATAGTTTCGGATATGCCCCTTAGCGTTTCCTCCGAAATGCTCGACACCGCATTACCCAAAACCGAGAGTGTTTCCGGTGTGTTGAAGTTCATAATATGCGGAAAGTCCTCACGCTCAAAAATGTTATCTGCGTTAATTCCGAGCCTTTGAAGTACAATATATGCAATGCTTGATTCCGCAGTCCGCCGAAACTCCACATCAATATTTAATTCGTCCAAGCCGTCCAAAAAACTGTTTTCTTTTGCGTATTTAAGCTCCGAAAGATAGTCGGCTTTACTGTCCTCAACTGCATTTTGTGCCGCTGAAAGAATTGCGTCCGTAATACTGCTTTTATTTTTCAGCTCACCGAATGAATTTTCAAGCGTTTCGATAATGGCATTGTCAAAGCGGCTGTTGTACTGCCACAGCCGTATCGGACCATTGTTACTATGCGTGTCGGAAATATCGAAAACATAGTCAAGATATTTGCCACGGTCGCCCTCACGAAGTAGGGCAATGCCCTTGCTGCCACGGTTTATCCACGCTTTGAGCTTTTTGTTCCAAACATCAATGCTCGCACAAGCCGTTGCGTCCGGTCGCTGGGCATAAATCAAGATTTGGTCTTGAAACGGATATTTGTATTGCCACGCCGCACTTTTCAAAAAAGCCGTCCAATTCTCATAATCGGCAAGGCTTTTGCCGATTTCGTTCGACAATGCAGATATATTTTGCAGCTTGCTCGCCATTTGCATTTCACCTCCAATAATTTATTTTGCAAATATTATTTATCCTCTTTTTCGATAGGCACATATTTTGTGCAAGTCTGTCCACTATGAAATTCCATATACGGACACATAGGTTCGTGTGGGTCAAGTTTCAATGCGTCTGCACCTGTTTTGCAGTTCGGGCATAATTGTTTTTTATCATCATTCATTTTTTATCGCTCCTTTTGATTTTTTGCATAGAAAAAGAGCATTGAAATTTGCGGTTTCAATGCTCTTATCGTGTTTGCTATTAAATTTTATCTGCACATCTGCATCGGCTCACGAAGCCGCTTTGCCATTTCAATGCCCTCGGCGGCGGTTGTGATTTCGCCGTTTTCTATCATTTCAAGCAGCTCCGCACGGTGTTTTGAATTTAAGCAGTACACGCTCCGGCATAGCCTTTGAACAGTTCCGAGAGTATCACGCTCGGTGTTGATAAGCGTTTTCACGATTTCGCCGACTTCATCATTTGCGTTAAGCTGAATTTGAAGTGTGCGGCGATTATCGAGGTATATCATACTCGGCACTATCAGTATGCCGATATTCTGCAAGCTGTTACGGAGTTCGTTTTCTCTGCAAGTCATATCTACAAGTAAGTTGTTTGTTATAAAGTTTATTTTTGCTGTCATCATAAAAATCACGCTCCTCTTTTTCTGTAATTTTATTATACTGTATTTTATATCACCTTGCAAAAAATTATCGCTCCGGCTCTTTATCGGTTTTTGATTTTTCGGGAGTAGCATATTTTTTGAGTGCGTTCATTGTTTTAAGAGAACAACCCTCAAAATCCGCCTTGCTTTCGATAAAATCCTTCGCTGCTTCCATAAAGGTTTCGGTGCCGACATCATACAAAGCTCCTTTTGACATTCCCTCAATGTGAGAGAAAAAGTCCTGCGGTTTCTTATATAGCTTTGCAGCTTCCAAAATATCATCTTTGGATATTGTAAGCTCAACAAACTGACCTCCGGCATTTGAGTCGGGGTTATAGTACATTTCCGTAACGCCGTTCGTTGTCTTAAAAAACTTATCCTTGTCGATAGCGTCATAATTCTGCTCAATAAATTTTAAGTCCTTGTAGGTTTGCAATGCCTGTTTACCATAACAATAGATATATGCGTTATATGTATTTTTGCGTGGATCGCACCGTATGTAAAATACATTTTTATCTGTTGTTACCTTGTAGCCGCAAACATCTTTGTCGCTTGCAAGCCTTTCAGCTTTTAGGTCGTATGCCGCATTGTGCATTGCAACCCTGCTTTTGAGAATAGGCGTGTCCGCTTGAAATCTGAGGTAGTTTACAACATTATCACATTCAAGAGCAAAATCGGGAGTATGATATTTTTCATAATTCTCTTTGTTTTCAAGCAGTGAATCGGTCTGCAAACGCTCGTCAACGGAATTATCAAAATAACAGCGGATATAGCAGATACAGCCACGGTTTAATGTATCGCCTGTCGGTTGTGCAAAGGTATATTCAAATTCCGATTGCTCAATTTTTTCAAGCGTATATTCCGGTGTGTCTTTCGGGCGGTATGTACTTTTGCCACGCTCCATAAGCTCGGCAAATTCACAGATGTGAAAAACATTATATCCGATTTTTGTATGATAATCGTCAATATATGTGCATTTCCTGTCCGACATAGAGCCGTCCGAAAATTTTACCGTTATGCTTTCGCCGTCTTTTATTCGGAAAAGCTCGTTGTAATGACTGTCTATGAAGCGGATTTCTTTCTGTTCCATCAGCGTTCAACCTCCTTGTGCGATTTTTTCTTAACCTTTTCGACTTCAAGCCTTTTATTAAGCCATTCGGGGTAATGCTCCGGTTTCAATATTCCGAGAACATCGTATCTTTCGTATCTTGCGTGTCTGTCCGTGTAAAAATATTCGCAAAAAACAGCACTGCCTCTTGCGTTTGCCAATGCTCCGTTTCCGCCCGTACACCTCACAATTTGGTACGCCTGTGTTCTGTATTCGGGATATAACTCATCAGCATTTATAACGATAATTTCACCTTTCAAATTTTTGCCGCTGATACTGTCGCACATATCGGCTGTAATCATTTTATCAGAAAAGGTTTTTTCAATCTCTTGTATTTGAGCAAGTCCGTTATTTATTCTTTCCGTAAAAATTGAGAGTATTTCCGTATAACTGTCGCTAACAAGGGCATTATTGTATTTTTCAAAGATTCCGTTGTTTTCATAGTCGGCAACCATATAATACATATTATCTTTTGCTTTCATATCAATACCAATAACAATTTCAGATGTTCCGATATGTATTGCCTGTGTAATTTTATAGCTTTCGGCGTATCTTTCTTTCTGTTCCATTTTATCCGTATCCTTTCATATCGTTTTTATGCCGTTTTGCGTAAATATCCGCATAATCACAGGGCGGATATTTTTTAAGGTCATCACGGTACTTTTTATGCGTTTTATAAAATTTACATTGTTTGCTTTTGCACACAACCGCAGTTAACACCGTACAATAGTGGTCATTGCGGTATGCAAAGCAATCTCTACTCGTCATTTATGGTATCACCGTCCATATCTTTAAGGCGTATCGTACTGACAATTCTGTATCCGTGCCTATTTGCAAGAGCTTTTAATTCAGCTATGAGGGTTCGCCGTTCCTCACGCCGCACAGCTTTCATTGCTTCATAGGCGGTAATGTCAGTACAACCGCTGCCGTTAAGTCTGCCGTTTATCTTTTCGCACAATCACTTCACCTCACCGTTCATTCGTTTTAGGCGGCTTCTTCATAACCTCAATAGCCTTGATTTCATCAAGCGCCCGTCTGCAAAAATCTTTTTGTGCCGCAAGCAGATTTGTAAAATAATGTCCCCAAAAATAATCGTCTTTGCCTTTGCATTGCCAAGTTACAAAGCTATTCGGATTCTTTTCGTGAACACCAAGCACAAATTCAGAGCCGCCGACCGTTATTTGATTTACAATAATAAAACCTTGATTTTTTCGCCATTCCATAATCAATCACTCCGTTTCATTTTCCAGTTGTCTGTGCCATTTATCAAGTAGTTTCAAAATAACTTGGACTCGGTTTTATCGCTGTAATCCGCAACATAGCTAGCTGCAGTAGGAACAAGTGTAGGTGAAAAATTCAATTTCTGTGCAAGTCGGCTTTGTGATTACAACCTTGTAGTTATGTGGCAATTTATCGCCGTATGTATCAATCCATTCGTTATAACGAGCATATAATGGATAGCCAAGTTTTATCAGTTCGGCTACTTGCTTATCAGATAAATAATCATCCTCAAAGGTCGCAAGAATGTCAGCACGCATTACCTCTTCGTAAGACTTATCAATAATTTCCTGTGGAAAAAGAGTTTTTAGATGCTCAATATATTCATCTTGCTCTTTTGATGCTTTCTGATACAACAAATCTCTTAATTCTTTTTTACTCATTTTATCACCGTCCTTTCAATTTTGTATATAAAAAATCTGCTGATTCGTATTGAACCAACAGATCTTTTATAACTATTATATATTGTGGAATGATCCCAAACTCATTTTATCCAGTTATTTCTTACTTCTGAAAACTCTGTCAAATCTTCACTGACAGATTTCCAAACTGACAATCTACTTCTTATTGTTTCTGAATTATATTTGTTGTAGATAGTGTTTGCTAACAACATCGCATTACTTCTCAAAGTTATGCAACGATTAGTACTACAATTAAACTCATTAACAGATAACCTTGTTTCATATTCCAGTTGTTCAAGCCCAAATAAAATATTATCCATTATATCATTATTTTCAGGAAACACATTGCTATATAATAAATTATGTATTAGAACTATGACATTATTCAACCCTTTATATCTTCTCATTTTTAAATGTAAAGAAACTCTTTCTATTATCACAGTTGTGTCAATATGTTCTATACTGTTTTTACATATACTATAGATTGTATTACAAGCATTTCTAATCATTAAATTATCCGAACTGCAGAGATTATCACATAATAAATCAAAATAACGCACAGCATCAAAGTCCTTATTACAAATAATACATAGCTGCAGGTATGGTAATCCATTATCCTTTAGTTCCTTATATAATGTTTTGATTATACCGGTGTTACAGTCGTATTCTTTGTTGCTTGACAACACTGTTGACAAAGCATCATCCAACGATTGATATTTCTTTTTAACCAAATCATATTTTTCTGAATCTAAAATTGCATCTGATTTAATATCTAAATATTGTTTGTCGTTATTCCATGCATCAACTATCTCATTGATAATGTCATCTATCTCTGTCTTACTCCACCCGATGCCACAATTTGTATCCGGATTATATGTGCATTGTAATAATTCCAATAAAAATATAGGTTCATCGGTAACTCTAATGCTTATACCATTATTGTTCTCTCTCGGAATTTTTAGTGAAAGTACATATTCTTTCAATTTTTTATTTAAGTCTACATCTTTTGAGATTGGTAAATTGTACAAGTAACTTTTAAATCTATTCTGCGGTAGAATAGGAAACCCATTTTCATCCGTGTTTGACCATAATTCGCAGATAAATAAATTTATTTGTTCGTCATTTAACATCCCCAACAGGTATAGCGTTCCCAAACGAGTAATAGCCATTTCATGTGATGAAGAATCCTTTAATAACTCTAATAGTTTCTTTACAATACCTTCATCAACAGAAATATTTTTATATTTTTCTATACTAGATAATTTAAAACTAATTGCATCAAATATATCCGATGTTTCACGTTTTTCAATTTCATTTTTGGGAATATAAAGCTCTGTTTCAAGCAATAAATTAAATTTTTCTATTTTTAATTCTTCGCTCATACTCTTTATTAATCGTTCAGCCAAATGATTAACATTTCTAAAATTACAGATATTATTAGATTTATAAATAATGTTCAAAATTTCAAGAGTATCAATTTTTGCCTCGTCCGACATTCTTGTACATAGTCGTGATAATATTTCAGGCATAATTCCAGCTATTCCTAATTGAAAATTAGTCTCTCTCCACCTATCCCCTTGTTCAATGTATTCATAATTAGTCTTTATGGCTTCCAAGCATATTTTAACCATAATAGATATTTGATCATTAGACATTCGAGAAATATCTTCTCTCGTCCAAACCTCATCAGCAATTTTACTATCACATAATCGTGCCTGTAAAACTAAAGACCAAATTGGTGTCATACTATTTATTCTTCTAATTGCTTCAAATGCCGCTTCTTTAGATGCAACTACATGATTACAGCAAAAAACCATGCCTATTTCCTCAAAATATCTGATAAATTGAAATGCAACAAGATGACTTTTATCCGCAGAAGAAGCCATTAACCTTGTAATTCTATTTAAATCATATTGTTCAGTTTCATATTCTTTAACCTTTGGTCTATCTTTTAAAAACGCTTCAAATAATCTTCTTTCTTCATAAGGATTAAATTTCTTTAATGTGTTCTCATTTAATTTAATCTTATCCTTAATGTCAATATTTTCAAACTCATCACTACTAACAAATCTAACTGCTTGTTTTATATAATCAGCCAAACAAACCAAATATGCCTCTAAACTAATTTTATAAAGGTCTATTTCTTTTGTATAACTTTTTCTTATATAATTCAATTCGTCAGTTATTACTCTATAAGCTTGAGAAAGATCACCTAATTCTATAAGCAAGCCTGCACGTTGCATTTCCCATGCGGGAAGTGTAACATCATATTTCCAATTATCCAAGAGATCTCGTGCTTTTTGAATATTTAACTCAAACAAAGATAATTTAACTTTTTCACAGTTTAATTTTGCTAATTGTTCTTTTGACAGATAGAAATTTATCTTTTCAAAAACTCCAATAGCATCTACTGCTTTGTTAAAAAACCCATTTTCACGATAAGCCCTTAATAAATCTAGTAGTAACTCAACCCACATTGTTGATATTTCTTTCCATTCAGGTGAATTCTTTGTATAAGGGATTGTAACATCATTACTTGCTATTTCACCATCAAAAGGATTAATACCCCATATTACTTTTTCATATATTTTTAAATTAGCTTTATCTATAGGTGTGAGACACTTATTTTGGAGCCAATTATATTCGTACAAAAACTTTAGAAAATCAACACTGTTAATTTCTTTTGCACAATGATTTACATACACAATATCACAATTCTCTGTACTAAAAATTAAATTCTTTCTAAATTTGTAGGGCAAGATATACCAACCAGGATATGTTTCTCGTACCATCTGCCAGTTTCTAGTCACCTCTTGAATTTTTTCTATAGTTATGTTTGAAAATGAAAATTGTGTGAATTTTTCAACTGGCCATTCTTCAGGGTCTTGACTTGTAGTTAATTCATCTAGAGTATCAAAAAACAGGTTCAATCCTTTTCTATGATCATTATTTACACCTTCGCATATATTCATATTTAACACAATAATATTTCTTTTTTCCAAAAGTTTTAATTCTGCTGAAGTAAAATTAAATATACCAACCAAGTATATTTTTGATGCAAAATCCTTACCTATGTTATCTCTTATCCAACCAATCCACTGCAAAAAATTGGGATCATCTCCAGAGAATCCAACTAAACATAATACATTTTCAATCAATGACTGTTGCACCGTATTAACAAATACGGCAGATTTTTGAGGATATTGGCGATAATCTTCTTCAGTTATAATAAAAGGTGTTGTTGAGGGAAAACTACCGTGCAATTTAATGATTCTTGGCTCTTTAGAATATATTAAATCTTCCTTATTTAATACAATATTATAATGCTTATCCGCAATATTTTCTTGACTGCGCTCTAGTAAAG
>ERZ773194.1534-NODE-1534-length-24463-cov-4.034989_pt1 | contig 24463 bp, 21 predicted proteins | sample MGYA00511240_ERZ773194 | MGnify/ENA primary metagenome ERZ773194 (study PRJEB29015, sample SAMEA2737774) | human gut metagenome | biome: human gut; feature: human-associated habitat; material: faeces | place: China | collected 2012 ... | reverse complement strand
GCAGAACAAGGAGGACGAGTGCAGAAATACTGGTTGTATTTCAAATGAGGACGACGCAGTTATGCCGTGCTGTTTGGCTCCTAAAACCTTGTGTGCCTTTGTCAACTGATGGTAAAATTAATAAGTAAAATTTTGTATTACAGGCGTGCAAAACAGATGGAAATTAACCGCTTGCGCTTAAACCAGTACCGCAGCTATGCTGCACTCGATCTGCGGCCCGGCCCCGGCATAAACGCCATAGTGGGAGACAACGCAGAGGGGAAGACCAACAGTGTGGAGGCGGTTTTTCTTTGCGCCTTCGGAAGGTCCCACAGGACCTCCCGGGACGCCGAGCTTATTATGCGGGGCTGCGCCGGCGGATACGTGGGGGCGGAGCTTACCAACAATACGGGCTCCCATCTTATAGAGATAAAGCTTCGGGACGGGGAGCGCAAAAAGATATTCATAGACCGGCAGATGGCCTCCCGCTCAGGGGAGCTAATGGGGATGCTGAATGTTGTGATGTTCGCTCCGGAGGACCTTTCCATAGTAAAAGAAGGCCCGGCGGAGCGGCGGCGCTTCATGGATATGGAGCTTTCCCAGACCCATCCGGCCTACTATTACAGCCTGCAAAGGTACAACTCGGCGCTGAAGCAGCGGAACGCCCTTTTAAAGGAGCCTGACAGGATAGCCCCCGGCATGCTGGAAACCTGGGACGAGCAGCTCGCGGCACTGGGCGAGGAAATCGTAATGGACAGGTGCGAATTCATAGACGGCCTTTCCACAATAGCCTACGACCTGCATAAAAGCATCACGGGGGGCAGGGAGAGGCTGGAGATAGTGTACGAGCCGGACATAGACCCGGAGGACCCGGAGGGCATTTACGGCGCCATGCTGAAGGCGCTGGACAGGAGCAGGGCGGAGGATCTCCGCCGGGGCTTTACCACCGCAGGCCCCCACCGGGACGATATAGGCATAGCCCTGTCCGGCATAGACGTGCGCACCTTCGGCTCCCAGGGCCAGAAGCGCACCGCGGCGCTGTCACTTAAGCTTTCGGAGCTGGCCTTTATAAGGGAGATAAAGGAGGAAGCCCCGGTGCTCATACTGGACGACGTGCTCTCTGAGCTGGACGAGGGCCGGCAGCAGCTTTTGATGGAAAGCATGAAGGACTGCCAGTGCTTTCTGACCTGCACCAGCCTTGAGGGCTTAAAGCGGGCGGGCCTGGGAAATATGAAGGTGTTCCGCTGCAAGGGCGGCGAGATGCTGCCGGAGTGACAGGCAAAGCCGGGAAAAAACCCGCAGGGGGCGGTCTTTAGCCACTTCTGCGAAATGGAGGAATATATGTATCTGCATATAGGCGGGGATAAGGTAGTGGACGATGAGGAAATACTCCTTATATTACACCGTGAAACAGTAATGCATTCATACGACAACCGCCGCTTCATGGAGACCGCCATAGGCTCCGGCCGCGTGGACGACGTATCCGGCGGCGAGCGGGACACATACATAATCACCGCCGTCCCCGAGGGAATAAGGGTATACGCCTCGGCGGTAGGGGCAGCTACAATAGCTAAGAGATAATTTACAGAAGGGCATAAACCATGGAACAGAACAACCACACAAACTACAACGCAAACGAGATACAGGTCCTTGAGGGATTGGAGGCGGTAAAGCGCCGCCCCGGCATGTATATAGGTTCTACGGACGTGCGGGGACTGCACCATCTGGTCAAAGAGCTGGTGGATAACGCCATAGACGAGGCGATGGGCGGCTACTGCACCCATATAGAGGTAACAATACACCCCGACAATTCCGTATCCGTCCGGGATAACGGCCGCGGCATACCCGTGGGCTACCATGAGAAGATGCACAAGTCCGCGCTGGAGGTGGCGCTTACCGTGCTGCACGCGGGGGGCAAGTTCGGCGGCAGCGGCTATAAGGTCTCCGGCGGACTTCACGGCGTGGGACTGTCCGTGGTAAACGCCCTTTCAAGCAGGCTCACCGCCGAGGTGCGGCGGGACGGCATAATATACCGCCAGGAATACGTAAACGGCGACCCGGTGACGGGAGTAGAGCAGGTGGGCACGTACGGCGATGACACGGGCTCCGGCACTACCATAACCTTCCTCGCCAACGACCAGATATTCGACACCCTTGATTACAACTACGATACCCTGCGGGGGCGCATGAGGGAGCTGGCGTTTTTGAACAAGGGCGTAGCCATAACCGTCACGGATGAGCGCACGGACCCCGTACAGAGCAAAAAATACTGCTATGAGGGCGGCATAATCTCCTTCGTGGAGCACCTGAACAAGAGCAAGGACGTGCTCCATGAGGACGTTATGTACTTCGAGGGCAGTAAGGACGATCCCGCCAAGCAGCAGGTGGCCTCCGTGGAGGTGGCCATGCAGTACAACACCGACTACAACGAGAGCGTGTTTACCTTTGCCAACAACATAAACACCGCAGAGGGCGGCACCCACCTTCAGGGCTTCCGCAGCGCCCTTGCCCGCAGCATAAACGACTACGCCCGCAAGTATAAGCTGCTCAAGGACAACGAAGCGAACCTCTCCGGCGACGACGTAAGGGAAGGCCTTACCGCCATAGTCAGCGTAAAGCTGGTGGAGCCCCAGTTCGAGGGCCAGACAAAGACAAAGCTGGGCAATTCCTATATGAAGTCCCTTGTGGACAACGTGGTGGGCAACGGGCTTGGCTTTTACCTTGAGGAGCACCCCCAGACCGCAAGGCTGATAATAGATAAGTGCATAACCGCATCCAGGGCGAGGGAGGCCGCAAGAAGGGCCAGGGACCTTACCAGAAAAAAGACCGGCCTGGAGAACATATCCCTCCCCGGCAAGCTTGCGGACTGCAACAGCAACGAGCCGGAAAAGTGCGAGATATTCTTAGTGGAGGGGGACTCCGCAGGCGGCTCCGCCAAGATGGGCCGCAATCCCGAATTTCAGGCAATACTGCCCCTTCGCGGCAAGATACTCAACGTGGAAAAGACCCGCTTGGATAAAATGCTTGCCAACAACGAGATACGCTCCATGATAACCGCCTTCGGCACAGGCATAGACACCGAGTTTGACGAGAGCAAGCTCCGTTACCACAAGATAGTCTGCATGACGGATGCGGACGTGGACGGCGCGCATATACGCATACTGCTTTTGACCTTCTTCTACAGGCACATGCGGCCTCTGATAGAGCACGGCCACATTTACGCCGCCCAGCCGCCCCTTTATAGAATTACAAGGGGCAAGAACATATGGTATGCCTATGACGACGAGCAGCTGGGAAGGATACTCAACGAGATAGGCCGGGACCCCAAGCCGCTTATCAACCGCTATAAGGGCCTTGGTGAGATGAACCCGGATCAGCTGTGGGAGACCACCATGGACCCGGACAACCGCATGATGTACCGGGTACACCTTGAGGACGCCATACGGGCGGACGAGATATTCTCCACCTTAATGGGCGACAAGGTAGAGCCCCGCAAGGAGTTCATAGAGCAGAACAGCAAGCTGGTAGTGGATCTGGACGTATAAAGGAGCAATAAATGGACGACATCACCAACAACCCCCGCATAACGCCGCTTGATATAGAGCAGGAGATGAAGAAATCCTTCATTTCCTACGCCATGGCGGTAATAATAAACCGCGCCCTGCCCGATGTGCGGGACGGCCTCAAGCCGGTGCACCGGCGCATACTGTACTCTATGGGAGAGCAGGGCTTCACCCCGGATAAGCCCTTCCATAAGTCCGCCCGCATAGTGGGCGACGTGCTGGGCAAATACCACCCCCACGGGGACAGCTCGGTATACGACGCCATGGTGCGCCTTGCACAGGACTTCAACACCCGCTACCTGCTGGTGGAGGGCCAGGGCAACTTCGGCAGCGTGGACGGGGACGGCGCGGCGGCAATGCGCTACACCGAGGCGCGGCTTTCCAAAATGAGCCTTGAGATGCTGGCGGATATAGACAAAAATACCGTGGACTTCATGCCCAACTTCGACGAGACGCTGGTGCAGCCCACGGTGCTGCCCAGCCGCTTGCCCAATCTGCTGGTAAACGGCAGCAACGGCATAGCCGTAGGCATGGCCACAAACGTGCCGCCCCATAACCTCGGGGAGGTCATAGACGCATACGTGGCCCTCATAGACAACAGGGACATATCCATCGAGGAGCTTATGGCATACCTGCCGGGGCCGGATTTCCCAACGGGAGCCACCATAATGGGAACCGCGGGCATAAGGCAGGCATACAGGACGGGCAGGGGCAAGATACTGGTACGGGCAAAGACCGAGATAGAGCCAATGGCCAACGGCAAGAGCCGCATAGTGGTAACGGAGCTGCCCTATCAGGTGAACAAGGCCCGATTGGTGGAAAAGATAGCGGAGCTGGTGCATGAAAAGCGGGTGGAGGGCATAACCGCCCTTCGGGACGAGAGCAACCGCAACGGCATGAAGGTGGTAATAGAGATAAAAAAGGACGTGAACGCCAACGTCGTTTTAAATCAGCTCTATAAGCACACCCAGCTTCAGGATACCTTCGGCGTGATAATGCTGGCTCTTGTGGACGGGGAGCCAAAGGTGCTCAACATAAAGGAGATGCTGTACCACTACCTCAGGTTCCAGGAGGAAGTGGTGACCCGCCGCACAAAGCACGATCTGGAAAAGGCCAAAGAGCGGCTTCATATATTGGAGGGCCTGCTCATAGCCATGGCCAATATAGACGAGGTCGTGAATATAATCAAGACCTCCAAGACCCAGAGCGAGGCAAAGGAGCGGCTGAACGTCCGCTTCGGATTGACGGATAAGCAGAGCCAGGCCATACTGGATATGCGCTTAGGCCGCCTTACAGGGCTGGAGCACGACAAAATACAGGCGGAGAGGGACGGCCTTGTGGAGACCATCGCCTATTACGAAAGCGTCCTTGCGGACGAAAACAAGCTGCTGGGCATAATCCGGGAGGAGATACTGGAGGTCCGCCGCAAATACGCCGACCCCAGAAGGACCGAGATAGCCCAGATAACAGAGGATATAGAGCTGGACGACATAATACAGCCCGAGGAGATGACGGTAACCCTTACCCACTTCGGCTTCGCAAAGCGCACCAGCATGGATACCTATAAGGCCCAGAACCGGGGCGGCAGGGGCATAACCGGCCAGACCACCCGGGAGGAGGATTTCGTTGAGCACCTGTTCGGCTGCAACACCCACGACGAGATAATGTTCTTCACCAACATGGGCCGGGTGTTCCGCATGAAGTGCTACCGGATACCCGAGGCGGGCCGCACCGCCAAGGGCACCGCCATAGTCAACCTGCTGAACCTTAAAGAGGGGGAGAAGGTGACCACGCTGTTCCCACTGTGGGAGGAGGGAAAATACCTGAACCTCATCACCAAGGCGGGCATAATCAAGAAGACACCCATAGAGGAGTTCGACAACATCCGAAAGGGCGGAATGATCGCCCAGAACCTCAGGGAGGGGGACGAGCTTATTGCCGCCATAATGACGGACGGCAGCGACGAGATAATAGTCGGCACCAAAAAGGGCAAGAGCATACGCTTCAGCGAGGAGGACGTGCGCCCCATGGGCAGAAGCGCCACCGGCGTAAAGGCCATAACGCTGGAGGAAAACGACAGCGTGGTGGGGGCCGAGAAGGTTCGCCCCGGCGCCTCTATACTCTCCATATCCGAAAACGGAATGGGCAAGCGCACCCCGGAGGAGGACTACCGCACCCAGACCCGGGGCGGCAAGGGCATAATAGCCATGGCCCTCACCGAAAAGACCGGCGATCTGGTCTGCATGAAGGCGGTAGGAGCCTCCGATATAGAGGAGGACGTAATGATAATAAGCTCCGAAGGCACCATAATAAGGCTGCCCGTGGAGCAAATATCCGAGATATCCCGCAATACCCAGGGAGTGCGCCTCATGCGCACCGAGGACAGGGTGGCCTCCGTTGCCATAGTTCCCCACGTGGAGCCTGACGGGGAGTAATAAAAAAGAGGGGACGGCAAGCTGTCCCCTTTATATGTCTGTAAAGGAACATGGTATATGCCGCTTATACGCCTCGCACAGCTTTTCGCCGCCGCGGGACATACCCTCTACGGAGTAGGGGGCATGGTGCGCAACCCGCTTCTGGGCCTGCCGGTCACGGATAACGACGTTACCTCCTCCATGACGCCGGGGGAGGTAATGGCCATGTGCCGGGATAAGGGCATAAAGTATCTGGACATAGGCGCGGCCTTCGGAATGGTGGAGCTGCACTATATGGGCGGGGTATTCCAGCACACCACCTTCAGGCGGGATACATACCCGACAGGCGGCGGGCACCGGCCCCGGGCGGTAAGCTACTCCGGGGACATAAACGAGGACGCCTTCCGCCGGGACTTTACTGTGAACGCCATATATAAAAACATACTGACAGGCAGGATCACCGACCCTACCGGCGGCATGCAGGACCTTAAAAACAGGCTGCTCAGAGCTACCTCAAAGGATCCCGCCGTCATAATGGGAGACGACGCCCTTCGCATAATGCGCATGGCGCGCTTTGCCTCGGAGCTGGGCTTTGAGGCGGAGCGGGGCACATTGGAGGCCGCAAGGGCCTGCGCGGCGGGGCTTGCGGACATATCCCCGGAGCGCATACGGGAGGAGCTGGACAGGATACTGCTCTCCGACGCGAAATACGGCATTCCCGGAGGGCCCTACAGGGGCCTTGTGATGCTGGACGAGCTGAGGGCCATAGACGTGATAATGCCGGAGCTCGCGAAGGGGCGGGGCATAGCCCAAAAGCCACAGTACCACAAGTACGACGTGCTTCACCACTGCTTTCACGCGGTGGACTGCATAGAGCCAAGCCTTACCCTGCGCCTTGCCGCTCTGCTCCACGACGTGGGCAAGCCGGCGGCGCTGGAGGCCACGGGCTGCATGTACACCCACGACAGGCTGGGTGCGGATATTGCCCGGGGAATACTGGAAAGGCTGAGGTACCCCTCCGGCGTCATACGGGACGTTACGGCGCTTATACGCAACCACATGTTTGACCTTCGTACCGAGGCAAAGGAGAATACCATACGGCTGTGGCTTCAGGAGATGGGTATAGAGCGCTCGCGCCAGCTCATAGCTCTCCGCCGGGCGGACGTTCACGGCAGCGGAAGGATAGAGGGGCCGGTGGAGTCCGCAGACAGGTGGGAGCGCATACTGGAAAGCATGATAGCGGCGGGGGCGCCCTTTGAAGAGCGGCAGCTTGCCGTCACAGGGGCGGACATAGCCGGTTACCTTGGCATACCCCCTTCTCCCAGGATAGGGTACATAAAGGCGGGGCTTTTGAGGCACTGCGCAAAACGCCCGGAGGACAACAATAAAACCGTGCTGCTTCGGCTCAGCCGGGATTTGGTAAACAATTCGTGACAGTTTTGCCCTTTTGCCCTATATACACTTGCAATACCCATGGGAAAAATGTAAAATAGGTTGATTAGGTATGAAAATTATAAGGGTGCGTATGCACATACGGCAACCCTGACCCTGAACGGAGGATATAAGTGGCTATTTCGCTGGAAGTTAAAAAATTCGTAAACACCGAATACGTAGGCAAATTTGCGGAGATCGAGCTGCCCATAGCCCAGCCCGAAGACGAGGAGCCCCCAAGGAAGGCCAGAAAGAAGCCGGACAAGAAGGATAAGAAGGAAAAAAAGGCTTCCTTTATTCGCAAAAGGGCGGATTATGACGGCGATGACGACGATTATGACGATATAGACAGCGAGATCGAGGCGGAGCTGGACGCGGAGGAAGAGGAGGAGCGCAGAAAGTCCCGCAGGGGAGGCTTGTTCGGCAGGAGGCGCGCCGACGATCTTGACGACGAGCTGGACGACGAGCTTGACGAGGAAGAGGATGAGGCCGCCAAGGCCCTGGCCCGCCGTAAGGCAGCCGCTCAGGAAGCCCGCCGCGTAGCCGCCATGTTTGACGATACTCCCAAGGCATCCCGTACTTCCCAGCCCGTAGAGGCAGAGGAAGAAGAATATCAGGAGCCGGAGCCTGAAGGCCCCCGGACAGAGCGCGCTCGGATACACTACATCGAAGAGGGCAACGGGGAGCCGCTGATACTCGTACACAGCGTAGGCCAGTCCTTCTATACCTGGCGCAACATGTTTTCCCGCCTCAGCCTTAATTACCGGGTGATAGCCATAGACCTGCTGGGTCACGGCTATTCCTCCAGGCCTGAGAACTTCAACTATACCGTTGAGGAGCAGGCCATGACGCTGGGCCTGTTCATGGACGCAATAGGCGTGCAGTCCGCCCACATAATGGCATTTTCCATGGGTTCCGCCTACGCCCTGCGCTTTGCGCTGGACAACCCGGAGCGGGTAGGCAAGATGATGCTCATAGCCCCCGGCGGCATTTCCCCCGAGATGCCGCTGGCCATAAAGCTCATGGACAGCAGCATACTGGGCGGCGTGGCCTCCATGCTCTACGGCATGCGCACGGTGGAAAAGGTGCTTTCCGAGTGCTATTTCGACCTTGCCCAGATGATGAGCCCCGAGGTAGTGGGCGAATACTACAAGACCATATCCGACCGTGAGTCCCGCTGGGCGCTGCGGGCCTCCTTCCACAACTTTGACGATGAGAGCGTGGTATCCAGGCTCCGCTCCCTTGAGGCCCCCGTGCTGATGCTTCAGGGCAGCGAGGACAAGTGGCGTCAGGGGGACGACTCCGAGCTGTACCACACGGCGATGCCCTACGCCGGCTTTGCCACCATGCGCAACGCAGGCCACCTGCTCCATGAGGAAAAGGCGGAAAAGGTCATAGCGGCCACGCTGGAGTATATACCGGCCATACAGCCGGAGGGGTAAACATAAAAATATCGCCCACGCATTGACATACGCAGGCAATACGGGTATAATACTTATAGGGTAAGACCGAAACGGTCAGCCGAAGATTAGATTGGACTTCCCATTTCAGGGAATAACCGCACTGGTTCCGACAGGGCGGTTATTTTTTTATGGTGATTGTCACCGATTTGAACTCGCGCAGTAATGCGAAAAGCATCATCAGGAATTTCATCATATTACACACCTCCTTTCGGATGGTGTGCTGACCGCCGATTGCCCTATGTATTATACTTGTAGATATTATAACGCTCATGCGGAATTTTGTCTATCGCATCCCGCTTTTTTATTCACCATTCCTTCATAGCATTATCCGCTCTTTTATGATACAATAACCATGGCTATATGCCGATATATATAAAAAGAGGAAAACGAATTGAGAAAGAAACGGCTCGGGTCGATACTGATAAGCGCCGCGCTTATCGTCATATTGGCCGTATTTTTGATAAACCTGAAGGAAGGCAGCTCAAGGGCCCCGGCGGACGCCGTTGCGCTCAGCGAGATAATGATCTCCAACAAGGGCTCCGTGCCGGATAACCTGGGCGGCTACCCCGACTATATAGAGCTGCACAACGGCTCAACGGAAAAGGCGGACATATCCGGCTACGGCCTGTCCGACAGCCTGCTGGAGGGCGCAAAGTATGTGTTCCCCGCAGGTACGGTGATGGAGCCCGACGCTTATGTGGTGGTCTGGTGCGGCGGCGAGGCGGAGGACGGCATGCATGCCCCCTTCAAGCTCAGCGCGGGTGAGGAGGCGGTGCTGTTCGACGCTTCGGGAAGGCCCCTTGATACGGCTGTGCTCAACTCGGTGGACTCCGGAATGGTGCTGCGCCGGGAGGGCGAAGTATGGACACAGGCAAAGCCCTGCCCCGGCTATCCCAAGACAGAGGAGGGCATGGCGGAGTATGAGAAAAGCCTTAAGGAGACGGAGGATATAGGCCTCTACATCAACGAGTTCATGGCCAGCAACGCTACCACTATCTGCGACAGCTTCGGCAGCTATTCCGACTGGATAGAGCTATACAATTCAACGGATACGGACATGGACATATCCGGCTTCGGCATATCGGATAACCTGTCCCAGCCCATGAAGTACAGGTTCCCGGATGGGACCACCATAGCCGCCAAGGGCTACCTGGTGGTATTCTGCTCCGGAAACGAGGGAATGCAGAACGGGGAGCTGCACGCGCCCTTCGGCCTTCGCTCCTATGGGGAGGACGTGGTGATTGCCAACAGGGCCGGAAGGATAATCGACAGCTATTCCTTCAAGAATCAGGAGACTGACGTTTCCATGGCGCGCATACCCGACGGCGCCGGCGAGCTCCAGTCCAATTCCCAGCCCAGCCCCGGCTACCCAAATACCGGCGCAGGCTACTCCGCATTCGACGCCGCCAACAGGCTGCCCCTGAGCGGCGTATACATAAGCGAGTTCGGCGGCTCCACGGGCAGCGTGGCTTCCGACTGGGTGGAGCTGCACAACTCCACCGGGAGCGCCGTGAGCCTTGCGGGCTACGGCCTGTCCAACAACCCGAAGAACCCCGCAAAGTGGGTATTTCCGGATATATCCATAGAGCCGGGCGAATACCTGCTGCTCTATGCAACCGGCAGCGCCGACAAGGCTCAAAAAAAAAATCTCAAGCTTAATTTCTGCATAAGCTCCACAGGCGAGGCGCTGTTTTTTTTCGACCCCAACGGAAAGCTCATAGACAAGCTCTCCGCAGGGCGCATGAGGTCCGGCCAGAGCTACGGCCGGGACGGCTCGGACAACCGCTTTTACTATGCGGAGCCTACCCCCGGCGCCCAGAACGGCAAGGGGTATGAGGGCATAACCCAGCTCCCGGCCTTCAGCGTCACTCCCGGCATATACGATAATGCCGTCACTGTGGCGATAACCGCAGGCGAGGGGGAGACGATACGCTACACCACCGACTGTACCACCCCAAACGCAAGCTCAGAGGTGTACAGCGGCGAGCTTTCCATCAGCAAAAACTCCGTCATACGAGCCGCAGCCTTCAGGGACGGATATCTCTCGGGGGACGTGGCTACCGCAACCTATCTTTTCAGGAGCGACGGCGTGAACCATGCCCTGCCGGTGGTGACGCTGGTAACAGATCCGGACAATCTCTGGAACAGCAAGACCGGCATATACGCCACCGGCGATAAGTTCGACCCGGACGCCGCCTCCTATGCGGACACCCTGAAATCCGCCACCTACTATCAGGCAAAGTTCGCCACCGAGGAGCAGGTGGATACCATATGGGAAAAGCCCGCGGCGTTTTCGCTCTTTGACGATAACGGGAAGCAGGTGTTTACCCAGAACGTGGGCATAAGGATAGCAGGCAGCTTTGGCCGCGGCAGGGCCCAGAAGGGCTTCAACGTAATAGCCCGCAAGGAATACGGCAAGGGCTCCATGGAGTACCCCTTCTTCGAGAACCGCCCCTATAAGGAATACAAGGCGGTGGTGCTGCGGGCCGGCGCCCAGGATCAGAACCGCAGCAAGATAAGGGACGAGCTGGCCAGCGGGCTTTTAGAGGGAACTGACATAAATATACTCTATCAGGCCTACCGCCCTACGGTGCTTTACCTCAACGGCGAATACTGGGGGGTGTACTTCATGAAGGAAAAGCGCAACCGCTTCTTCGTGGCCCAGCATGAAAACACGGAAAACAACGTGGACCTGGCCATTGGCAAGGGCTTCAAGCAGCGCACCTACGGCGATAATTCGGACTGGGTGAGCCTGTATGAATACGCCACCAGCCACGACCTTTCCTCCGCCGAGGCGTATGCCTACGTTTCCGAGCGCATGGACGTGGACAGCTTCCGGGATTACATGATAGCCGAGATATACAACGGCAACACGGACACCTACAATTTCCAGTATTACCGCCTCAAGGGCGGCAAGTGGAAGTTCATATTCTACGACTTCTGCTGGGGCTTCCAGAGCCCAGGCCACGAGACGCTGGCCTTCCGCATGGGCAAGACGCCCAGCGACGTATGCTCTGCAAAGCTGTTTGCCGCCATGCTCCAGAACAAGGGCTGGAGGGACAGCTTCTGCCGCCGCTTCGCGGAGCTCTTGAATACCGCCTTTGCCCCGGAGCGGGTGAGTGCGCTCATAGAAGAGCTTTACGGCTATGTGGAGCCGGAGATAAAGCGGGAGCGGGAAAAGTTCAATAAGGATACGTTTATGGGAGTGAAGCAGCCCAATACAAACCTGGGAACCTACGAGGGCTTCCAGAGCGAGATAAGCAAGCTGAAGGATTTCGCCCAGAAGCGGCCAGAGGAGATAAAGCGGCAGCTTCAAAGCAACCTGGGCCTCAGCGATTCCTACATGAAGGAGGTGTTCGGCTAAAATGGAAAAGGCCAGAAGGCCAGCGCGCCCGAAAAAGCGGCCGGTACAGTACCGCCACGAGCTGAAATACTACATCAACCGGGGAGACTACGAGATACTCTCAAGAAGGCTGCGCTCCTGCATACAGCAGGACGAGAACGCCCAAAGAAACGGCGGCGAGTACTTTATAAGGAGCTTATATTTCGACAGCCCCTTTGACGACGCCCTCTGGGAAAAGCTCTCCGGCGTGGACGAGAGGGACAAGTTCCGCATACGGGCGTACAACGGCAGCGACGACGTGATAAAGCTCGAATGTAAGCACAAGGAGGGCAGCTATATAGCAAAGCAGTCCATACGCCTTAGCCGCGCCGAGTGCGAAAGCCTCATAAGGGGCGAATACGCCTTCCTTCTCTCCCGCAGGGAGCCCTTCGCCCGGCGGATGTTCGCGGAGTTCGCCACAAAATGCCTCCGCCCTCGGGTGATAGTGGATTATACCAGGGAGGCATACGTCTACCCTGTGGAGGATGTGCGCATAACCTTCGATAAGGACATACGCACCGCATACAGGGGGACGAGCCTTTTCGACATGACACAGCCTACCTATCCCGTCATAACCGACGGCGACCTTGTGCTGGAGGTAAAGTTCAACAACTACCTGCCCAGCTATATAAGGGAGCTTTTGCAGATAGATTCCCACACGCGCAGTGCCGTGAGCAAGTACTGCATATGCAGAAAGTTTGAGTTTTAGGAGGACCACATGATAAGCTTTTCCGACCTTTTCACCATCACCATGAACCCCGTTCAGGTAATACTGACCCTGATAGTTGGCCTGCTCGTGGGCCTGTATGTATGGTTCATATATAAAAAGACCTTCAGCGGCGTTATGTATTCCCGCACCTACGGCATGACGCTGGTAATGATGACCATAGTTACGGCGCTGATGCTGATGCTCATCAACAACAGCCTGACCCTCAGCCTTGGCATGGTGGGCGCCCTGTCCATCGTCCGCTACCGCACCGCCATAAAGGATCCCCTTGACACCGCCTTCATATTCTGGGCAGTGGGCGAGGGTATAGCCGTGGGCACAAAGTTCTACGACGTGGCCATAATCGCCGGCATAATAATAGGCATATTCGTGCTGCTGATCTCAGGCTCAAGGGGCAAGGGTGGCGCTCAGAGCTACCTCCTTATAATCCACTACAGCGAGGCCGCGGCAGACGCCATACGCAAGATGACCAAGCAGCTTCCCGGCGCCCGGCTCAAGAGCAAGGTAGTGCGCCCCGGCAGCATAGAGCTTACCATGGAGCTGCGCCTCAAGGAGAACGAGACGGGCTTCGTAGAGAAGTTCCTCAGGGTGGAGGGCGTGTACGATGCAAGCCTTATCACTCATCAGGGAGACATAGTGGCGTAGCCCCCTCTTTTGAAATTGAAAGGGAGAGATCATGCTCAAACGGTTTGCGTCCTACTACAAGCCCCATAGAAGGCTGTTCTATATAGACATGTTTTGCGCGCTGATAATATCGGCGTGCAATATGTTTTATCCCATAATAGCCAAGGATATAATAAACGTCTATGTGCCGGAGAGGGATATGCGGCGGCTGGTGCTGTGGTGCTGCGTGCTGCTGGGCATATACCTGCTCAAGGCCGTTATGAAGTTCATAGTGGATTACTGGGGGCATATCGTAGGTGTGCGGATACAGGCGGATATGCGCCGGGAGATGTTCGGCCACCTGGAAAAGCTGCCCATAAGCTTTTTCGATGAAAACAAGAGCGGCGTGCTCATGAGCCGCATGACCAACGATCTTCAGGAGATATCCGAGCTTGCCCATCACGGGCCGGAGGATATATTCCTCTCGGTGGTGATGCTCATAGGGGCGGTGATATGGCTTTCCACCATATGCGTGCCGCTGGCGCTAATACTGCTCATAATGCTGCCCTGCACCGTGTTCATAACCACAAGGGCGCGCCTTGGGCTGAACAGGGCATCTCAGGAGACACGGGTAAAAATGGGCGAGATAAACGCCAATGTGGGCACCGCCATATCAGGAGTAAGGGTATCCCGGGCCTACACCGGAGAGGATCACGAGCTGAAGCTCTTTGACGTGCTCAACCGCCAGCTCACAGGCATACGGAGCAAGTATTACAGGGCCATGGCCTGGTTCTTTACAGAGGCGGAGCTGCTGATGGACCTTACCTATCTGGCAATCCTCTTTTTTGGCGGCCTTTTCTTCTTCAGGGGAAGCATAAACGCCGGCGAATACACCGCGTTCCTGCTTATGGTATCCAACTTTTTTAACCCCGTCCGAAAGATGGTCAACATGTTCGAGCAGCTTCAGGCGGGTACGACGGGCTTTAAGCGGTTTACGGAAATTATGGACGAGCCCCCGGAGGAGGACGCCCCAGACGCCATAGACGCAGGCAGGCTGGTGGGGGACATCGCCTTTGAGGACGTATCCTTCCGGTATAAAAACAGCGACGCCAAGGGGGCGGAGAAGGTGATAAAGCACCTGAACCTCCGCATACCCGCAGGGGAGACGGTGGCTCTCGTCGGCCCCTCCGGCGGCGGCAAGACCACCCTCTGTAACCTCATACCGCGGTTTTACGACCCGGAGGAGGGCCGCATAACCATAGACGGCACCGACATAAGGGATTTCACAAGGGTATCCCTCCGGCGCAACGTGGGAATAGTGGCCCAGGACGTATTCCTCTTTGACGGCAGCATAGCGGACAACATACGCTACGGCAACCTTGACGCCACGGACCATGAGGTGATAGAGGCCGCGAAAAAGGCCCGCATACACGACTACGTCATGACCCTTGAGGAGGGCTACGACACCCAGGTGGGCGAGCGGGGGGTGAAGCTTTCCGGCGGCCAGAAGCAGCGCATATCCATAGCCCGGGTATTTCTGAAGGATCCCGGCATACTGATACTGGACGAGGCCACATCGGCTCTTGATAACCAGACCGAAATGGAGATACAGCAGGAGCTTTTCGAGCTTGCCAAGGGGCGCACCTGCATAATCGTGGCTCACAGGCTTTCCACCATAAAGAGCGCAAACGAGATAGTGGTGTTGACGCCCTCCGGCATAGCCGAGCGGGGCAGCCACAGGGAGCTCATGGCCCTTGGCGGCATATACGCCAACCTCTATAATTATCAGATAATAGACCTATAAAGGAACGAACAAGGTATGAAGATTACGGTCATAGGCTGCGGCCGCTGGGGCTCGTTTATAGCATGGTATCTCGACAAGGCAGGGCACAGCGTGAGCCTTTACGGACGGGAAGGCTCGCCCCACATGAAACAGTTCAGGGAGAGCCGCACCAACGGCATAGTGACGCTGCCAAACAGCATACGGCTCATATCCGCCATGGAGGAGGCCGTAAAGACGGAGCTGATAGTGGTATCCGTGGGAGCCCAGTCCTTCAGGGAAGTGGCTGCGGACATAGCGGCGCAGGGCTATAGGGGCGACCTTGTGCTGTGCATGAAGGGCATAGAGCAGGGCAGCGGCAAAAGGCTTTCGGAGATAGCTCTTGAATACCTGCCTCAAAGCGGAGTGGCCGTCTGGCTGGGGCCCGGCCACGTTCAGGAGTTCGTGGCGGGAATACCCAACTGTATGGTGATAGACGGCACATCGGAGGAGCTGAAGGAGCGTCTGGTGACACAGTTCAGCTCCAGCCTCATACGCTTCTATTACGGCCGGGATCTCATAGGCAACGAGGTAGGGGCCGCCGCAAAGAACGTCATAGGCATAGCGGCGGGAATACTGGACGGCATGGGCCTCACCAACCTTAAGGGGGCGCTTATGGCGCGGGGCACCCGGGAGGTTGCCCGGCTCATAGTGGCTATGGGGGGGATAGAGCATTCCGCCTACGGCCTCTGCCACTTGGGGGACTATCAGGCCACTGTGTTTTCTCAGTTCAGCCATAACCGCGCCTTCGGCGAGGCCTTCGCCAGGGGGGAGAAGTTCGGGAAGCTTGCCGAGGGGTACTATACTGTGGAGGCGCTCATGGAGCTTTCGAAAAAGTACGGGGTGGATATGCCCATATCCCGCGCCGTGCATAAAGTGCTGTACGACGGCGCAAACCCCAGAGACGAGCTCACCGCCCTGTTCATGCGGAGCCTTAAAAAGGAGTTTTAGATGTACATAGACACCCATGCCCACCTGACGGACGGCGCCTTTGACCATGACAGGCAGGAGCTTATAAAGGGTCTTGCCGCCGGGGGTATAGGCAAAATAATAGAGATATCCTGCGACCCGAAGGATTTCCCGGTCTCCGCGGCCCTTGCGGAGCAAAACCCGGGCATATACCTCGCCTTCGGCATTCACCCGGAATTCGCGGAGACATATACGGAGGGCGATATGGCCGCATTGGGCGAATACCTGCGCCACCCCAAATGCGTTGCGCTGGGGGAGATAGGGCTGGACTACTACTGGAAGCCCTACAACAGGGAAAAGCAGCTGGAGCTGTTCCGCCGCCAGCTCGATATGGCCATAGAGCGGGATATGCCGGTTTCCATGCATATCCGGGAGGCATACGGGGACTGCATGGAGGTGCTGGAAAGCTACGGGGGAAGGATAAAAGGCGTTATGCACTGCTTTTCCGGCAGCGCCGAGATTGCGGAGCGCTGCGCAGGGCTGGGGCTGTACATAGCCTTCGGCGGTGCGCTTACCTTCAGGTCAAACAAAAAAGGCCCGACAGCCTGCGCCGCCACTCCCATTGACAGGCTTCTCACCGAAACCGATTGTCCCTACATGGCCCCGGAGCCACACCGGGGGGAGAGGAACGACCCCGGGAGCATACCCGCAATATGCCGCAAAATGGCGGAGATAAAGGGAGTAAGCGAGGGGGAGATGGAAAGAGCGGCGGAGGAAAACGCAGAGCGGCTGTTCGGCCTATAATGGGGAGCTTTCTGAAAAAAGCGGGGCATTGCAAAATTGCCATAAAAATAACAGTTGACAAAAACCGCTTATCCATGTTATGATTCCGAAAAATGATATATCCGGGCAGGGCAAACGGCCCATGCAAAAGGGAAAGGAGAGCACTTATGATAAACACCGCTATTACCATGTACGGCATGATGATGTGCTGCTCCATGTCCCTCGGGCATGGAGAGCGCTTGCGTTGCCTGCAATAAAGCCTTTTGTACTTTAAAAGGCGGTACTTTGATTTATAGGCCGTAAGCGCAGAGCTTGCGGCTTTTTTAATGCAATACTTCGGATTGGAGAAAAAGATGGAAGCACGTGAAATGATAGCCATAAGGGGCCTTACAAAGACCTTCGGCACCGGAGCGGACGCCGTGACCGCCCTCAGGGATATAGACCTTTCCGTAAGGGCGGGGGAGATATTCGGCATAATCGGCCTCTCCGGGGCGGGCAAGAGCACGCTGGTACGCTGTATGAACTACCTTGAGCACCCCACCGAGGGCAGCGTGACGGTGGACGGAAAAAAGCTGGGGGCGCTGAACAAGAAAGAGCTGCTCAACGCCAGAAGGGGCATAGGAATGATATTCCAGCAGTTCAACCTGCTCATGCAAAAGACCGCCCTCGATAACATCTGCTTCCCATTGGAGATAGCGGGGGTAAGCAGAAAGGACGCCATAGACCGGGCAAGGGAGCTTCTGAAGCTGGTGGATCTTGAGGACAGGGAAAAGGCCTATCCCGCCCAGCTATCCGGCGGGCAGAAGCAGAGGGTGGCCATAGCCCGGGCCCTTGCGCCCAGCCCCAAGGTGCTCCTCTGCGACGAGGCCACCTCCGCCCTGGATCCCACCACCACCCGCTCCATACTGTCGCTGCTGAAGGAAATAAACAGGACCCTTGGCATAACCATAGTAGTTATAACCCACGAGATGAGCGTTATAGAGGAGATATGCGACAGGGTGGCCATCATAGACCACAGCCAGATAGCCGAGGTGGGTGAGGTATCCGATATATTCATGAACCCAAAGACGGAGATAGCGAAAAGGCTGCTGTACGCCAGCGGCAGGCTGGGGGAGGAGGTGCTGGGAGAAAGGTGCCTGCGCATCATATTCGACGGAACCCAGACCTCCAGCCCGGTAATATGCGATATGGTGCTGGAGTGTGGCGCCCCGGTAAACATACTCTTTGCGGACACAAAGACGATTGAGGGCAAGATGCACGGCTACACCCTCATACAGCTTCCGGAAAACCGGGAGCTTGGAGATAAGATGAAGAAGTACCTCGATCTCCACGGGGTACAGTATTTGGAGGAGGCATACCATGTTTGATCCGCAGCTTGTGAAACTCTTTGGCGACGGCATACTGGAGACCTTATACATGACCCTCGTATCCACCGCCATATCCTACCTGCTGGGCCTGCCCATAGGCGTACTGCTGACCACCTCCGCCCCCGACGGAATAAGCCCACGGCCGGGGCTGTACAGGACGCTGGACGTGGTGGTGAACATACTCCGCTCGGTGCCCTTTCTGATACTCATGGTGTGCGTGCTGGGCCTCACCCGCTTCTTAGTCGGCACCACCATAGGCTCCACAGCGGTAATACCCCCGCTGGTAATAGCGGCGGCGCCATATGTGGGCCGCATGGTGGAAGGCTCCCTTAAGGAGGTGGACCACGGCGTAATAGAGGCGGCTCAAAGCATGGGCGCGTCGGTGTTCCAGATAATCACCCGGGTGCTGCTGCCCGAGAGCACGCCCTCGCTGCTCAACGGCGCGGCGATAGTCACCACCACCATACTCTCCTACTCCGCCATGGCGGGCGCGCTGGGGGGCGGCGGCCTTGGGGCCATAGCCATAAACTACGGCTACCACCGCTTCCAGCCTGACATGATGTGGATCGCCGTGGTGCTGCTGGTGCTGCTGGTGCAGCTCATTCAGCTCATCGGCGACAGGCTGGTAGTGAAGTCGGATAAGAGAAGAAGATAGATAATTGAGCCGTCAGGCTTGATATATAAAAATTTTTATAATTTTTCAGGAGGAAAACAAAATGAAAAAGCTGATCGCAATCGTACTGACCCTTGTACTGGCGCTGTCCTTCGCGGCCTGCGCCCAGCCTGAGGCGGCCCCTGCCGAGACCGCAGCCCCCGAAACGACCGAGAGCGCCGCTCCCTCCGAGCTTGTAAAGGTCAAGGTAGGCGCTTCCGTCACCCCCCATGCGGAGATACTCAATGCTGTAAAGGATGAGCTCAAGGCGGCGGGCTATGACCTTGAGGTGGTAGAGTTCACCGATTATGTGCTGCCCAACACCGCACTGGAGCAGGGGGATCTGGATGCCAATTACTTCCAGCATACGCCGTATCTTGAAAACTTCAACGAGGAGAACGGCACCCATCTGGTAGCCGTGGGCAAAATACACTACGAGCCCTTCGGCATCTACGCAGGCAAGACCTCTGACCTTTCCGCTATCCCCGACGGCGGCTCCATCGCCATACCCAACGACGGCACAAACGAAGCCCGCGCGCTGCTTCTGCTGGAGGCTCAGGGCCTCATCAAGCTCAAGGAGGGCATCACCTTTACCGCTACCGTGCTGGATATAGCCGAGAACCCCAAGAATCTCAGCATCAAGGAGATTGAGGCAGCCCAGCTGGCCCGCTCCCTTCAGGACGTGGACGCGGCGGTCATAAACGGCAACTACGCCATTCAGGCAGGCCTCAAGGTAAAGGACGCCCTGGCCATAGAGGATAAGGACTCCATCGCCGCCGACACCTACGCAAACGTGCTGGTGGTAAAGGAAGGCCATGAAAACGACGACGCCACAAAGGCGCTGCTTGCCGCCCTCCAGAGCGACACCGCCAAGAAGTTCATGGAGGAAAAGTACGAGGGCGCTGTCATAGCGGCGTTCTAAGGCATACAGCCATATAAATTTATTGGAGCCCCGGCAGGGGCTCTTTTTTTTGGTTATAATAAACGATAATATATTTTTAAGGTGTTGTTTTTAATGACGCAGGAATTGCACCGGTACCGTATAAAAAATGGCGGCGCGGTGGCAAAAGCGGCGCAAATAGGGCATAAAGGCCGAAGGATTTACTTTTTAAGATAATAAAGAAACAAGATTGACAAAATCTATACAAAAGTTTATTATTTTAATGCAGGAATAACTGCATAAAATAAGTAAGGGAGAAGGAAAAGAATGGATAATCTTCTGCATTTTGTTCAGACGGTGAACAGCTATCTTTCGGACTATATTCTGGTGATACTTCTTATCGGCGTAGGCCTCTGGTACTCCATCAAGACCAACTTCGTGCAGGTGCGCTGCTTCGGCGAGGGCATGAAGAAGGTATTCGGCAACCTCAAGCTCAACGGCGAAAAGCATGAGAGCGGCATGAGCTCCTTCCAGGCCCTCGCCACGGCTATCGCCGCCCAGGTCGGCACCGGCAACATCGTGGGCGCCTCCGGCGCGATACTCACCGGCGGCCCCGGCGCGATATTCTGGATGTGGGTAATAGCCTTCTTCGGCATGGCGACGATATACGCGGAAGCCGTGCTGGCGCAGAAGACCCGCATAAAGGGCGAGGACGGCCAGATAAAGGGCGGCCCCGTCTACTACATAACCACGGCCTTTAAGGGCGGCTTCGGCAAGTTCCTCGCTGGCTTCTTCGCCATAGCCATAATACTTGCGCTGGGCTTCTTCGGCTGCATGGTGCAGTCCAACTCCATAGGCTCCACCTGCTCCACCGCCTTCGGCATACCAAGCTGGGTAATGGGCGCCGTGCTGGTGGCTATCTGCGGCTTCATATTCCTCGGCGGCGTGCAGCGCCTTGCTTCCGTCACCGAGAAGATAGTGCCCATAATGGCGGCCATATTCTTGCGATACTCATAGCGCGCATCAAGTACGTCCCCGCCACCTTCGGCATGATATTCAAGTATGCCTTTAAGCCCCAGGCCATAATCGGCGGCAGCTTCGGCGCGGCGCTGAAGATCGCCCTCAGCCAGGGCGCAAAGCGCGGCCTGTTCTCCAATGAAGCCGGTATGGGCTCCACCCCCCACGCACACGCCCTCGCCAACGTCGCTGAGCCCCACGATCAGGGCTGCGTAGCCATGATAGGCGTGTTCATCGATACCTTCGTGGTGCTGACCCTCAACTCCCTGGTGATAATCTCCACCATGTACACCCCCGACGGCGTGCTGGCTAACGGCTATATGGGCGCTGTTGTGGATACCATAGGCAAGGCAAATCTGGCCCAGACCGCCTTCGGCACCGTGTTCGGCGCCAACTTCGGCAATATGTTCGTGGCTATCTGCCTGTTCTTCTTCGCCTTCTCCACCATACTGGGCTGGAACCTCTTCGGCAAGATCAATATGCAGTACCTCTTCGGCGACAAGTCCTATAAGATCTACACCGTGATAGCGCTGGTGTTCATCTTCCTCGGCACCCTCGCCTCCAACGACCTGGTCTGGGAGCTTTCCGACATGTTCAATCAGCTCATGGTCATCCCCAACGTCATAGCCCTCTTCGCCCTCACAAAGATGGTCCAGGGCTGCACCAAGGGGCTCAAGAAATAAGAACGGATAAGAGGCTAAGAAAAAAGGAGCCAAGAGGGCTCCTTTTTTGTGCCTTTATTTATTCAGCGTTATCTCCCAGGGCAGCCAAAGCTCAAAGCCGGGGTGGAAGTAATAGCTCGCGGTGCAGGAAAGCTCGCCCTCGCTGCCGCTCCATTTCCATTGGGAGGTATCCTCAGGCGGTTCGGTGAAATATTCGGCGCAGTCATTTTGCAGCCTTTCCACCGCTTCCGGCGCTTCAAGGGCTATGCCCGCCAGCCTCCAGAAAAGCGGGTAGTCGTCTGAAACAAAGGCGCTCAGCTGCTCCTCGTCCCCCGGCTTTTGATTATAGCCGAAGCTGATGCCGCACTGCCGCTCCACGCCGCCAAAAAGCAGCATATTGACCATTACGACCGTATTGCAGCCGTCTTTCGTGAGCCGCATTATGGCGATGTCGTCCGGCACCTTGTCGGTGGTCATGCGGGCATCCTCCGCCTTGTAGCCGTCAAGCCCGGCCTCATCCAGCGCCCACTCCATCTCCCTCACGTCCTCCGGCGGGAAGGTATAGTCCGAAGGGTCAAACTTCTCGGCGCTTTTGCAGGCGGTGAGCAGGAGCAGGGGAAGGATAAGGGCTGTTATCAGGCGCTTCATACTTTACTCTCCTTTATTTATTTTATTATTTTCGCGGCCTTCAGCACCATGCACGCCAGCAGCAGGAAGCCAAGATACCCTATGAGCACGTAAACTATGTTCATAAGGCGGTTGAAGGGCAGCAGCAGGCTTGCCGCTATACCTGCGGCGGCAAGCAGCACGGCTATGCGCTTGAAGCGGAGGGAGCCCTCCTCAGCAAGGCGGAAGGCGGTCTGCCAGAGCAGCGGCACCGAGGCCGTGTATATGCCGGTGACTATCAGTATAGAGAACACCCCGCTCATCACGGGGCTTATGTGTCCCGCAAGTATCAGCATGGGTATCTGCGCCCCCGCAAGCTCGTCTATGTTGAGCATTATCGCGAAGTATATGAGCAGCATACCTATATAAAAGGCGATAACGCCGCCAGCCGCACCGGCGGAAGCGCTCCTGATGCTGCTTGCGCTCTTGCCGATGGAGGTAAGGTAGCTGGCCAGCCATACCACGCTTATGCCCACGTAGCTTATCGAAGCCAGAACCCAGCTCGGGGAAGCCCTGAGCAGCTTCATATCGGGTATCTTTGCTATTATCCCCGCCGCCGCGGTGAGGTTCGAGCGGCATATCGTTATCACGCCCATGAGTATCACCATGACTATCATAACAGGCCCTATGCGGCCCAGTATGCTCACCAGATTGTTGAGCCCCAGCATGACGGTTGCGCAGGCCAGCACGCCTATGGCTATGGCGCCGATTATGCGGGAAATGCCGAAATACTGCTCCACCGCCGCGCCCGCCGCCGCCACCATGACTATGAAGCAGAGGTAAATGGATACCGTGGTGAAATAGTGATACGCCCTGCCCAGCCTTTTGCCGCAGTAGTATACGTATACGTCCTCAGGCTTTTTGAACTGCTCCCGGTAGCCTGCACGGATGAAGGACACCGCGGCGAATATCAAAAGGCCCATGCAAAGGAGTATGCTGAAAAGCCCCGCCATGCCGTAGCAGGCGAAGTATTGAAGTATCTCCTGACCTGTGGAAAAGCCGGAGCCCATCATGTAAGCCACATACGCCCCGGTGATGCCTATTAGGGTCTTGATATCGAGTTTTTCCGAGCGCATATTAGCACCTCTTTTGTCTGAACAAGTGAACTGATGGTATTAAAATAACAAATAAGAGGGCAAATGGCAATACCGATTTTACTGGACAACCGTCCCCATTTCCTATAGACTCTTATATGGCCGCAGGCAAGGCGAAAATATTGGAATTTACATAATAAGGAGAGGTAAAAATGCGGATAACTACGCCGGAAAACGACATTCAGAGGGTGCTCTTCACAAGGGAGCAGATAGAGGCGCGGGTGAGGGAGCTGGGGGCGGAGCTTGCGGAGGAATACCGGGGCAAGCAGCCGCTTATGGTGTGCATACTCAAGGGCGCGTCGGTGTTCTATGCGGACCTTTGCAGGGCGATGGACTGCCACCTTTTCATGGACTTCATAGCGGTATCCAGCTACGGCGTAAGCTCTAAGTCCACAGGCGTTGTGCGGATAATCAAGGATCTGGATTCCAACATAACCGGCCGCCACGTGGTGATCGTGGAAGACATAATAGACAGCGGCCTTACACTCCAGTACCTGAAGGAGCTGTTCGCCTCAAGAAAGCCCGCCTCCATGAAGACGGTATGCCTTCTTGATAAGCCCTGCCATGGGGGCGGGATAGGCGCGGACGCGGTGGGCTTTGACATACCTGACGAGTTCGTGGTGGGCTACGGCCTGGACTACGCCGGCCACTACCGCAACCTGCCATATATAGGTGTGCTAAAGAAAGAGGTGTATGAATAGGAGGTAAGATAAAGTTTTCGCCCTGCGGGACGTTCCCTTCGAATCCCTCCTGCTCTTCATCATAACAACAAAAGACCCCCGCAAGGGAGGTCTTTTGTTATTGGCGGAGCAGGTGAGATTCGCCCGGCGGCACTGGGGCAGTGCCGCAGTGAAGCAGGTATAAGCGGCCCACCTCTCAGTTCGGTATAGTCGGTCAGCGTCGCGTGTGCTCCTCGACCTCCTTACCTCACTGGCAAGGCTTTTCGCTTATTCGTCCACCGGGCGCGCTCAAACCCTTGCCCCTTCGAATCTCATCCGCTCTTCATCATAACAACAAAAGACCCCCGCAAGGGAGGTCTTTTGTTATTGGCG
>ERZ773194.1531-NODE-1531-length-24481-cov-3.202653_pt1 | contig 24481 bp, 10 predicted proteins | sample MGYA00511240_ERZ773194 | MGnify/ENA primary metagenome ERZ773194 (study PRJEB29015, sample SAMEA2737774) | human gut metagenome | biome: human gut; feature: human-associated habitat; material: faeces | place: China | collected 2012 ... | reverse complement strand
AAGGCTCAGCTTCGACCTTTGGTCTCGCTTTGCTAAGAGTTCAGTGTTTAGGAAGCTTTTGTGCTTGACGCACAAAAACTCTTAATGGAATCTTGTTATAAAATTTTATGTATTTTTTACCTTATTTTTCGTATTGTTCCCAATCATAGGCTACGCTATAATAATTTTATACTATAGTTTATCTGTATTTGAGAGGAGAGAAAAAAATGACGCAGCAATGGACCAGGGAACAGGCCTGGGACTGGTATAATCAATTACCATGGATTAGGGGATTTAATTATGTAGCGAGCGATTGTGTGAACCGTATGGAGCAATGGCAGGAGTATGAGCATGAAAAGAAAGTAGTGACTTTTGAGCGGGAATTTGCGCTGGCACAGGAAAACGGATTTAATGCTATCCGCAGTGTATTGCCTTTTGAGCCATGGTATTATGAGCATGACGGCTTCATGAAAAGACTGGATAATTTCTTAACATTAGCCCATAAATACGGGCTTGGCGTTATGATCGTTTTTGGTAATGACTGTACGGTGCCCAAAGGGATGTATACCGAACCGAAATTCGGACCCCAGCCGGTCGACTGGGGATACCACGGCGGTGTACTCCGTTCGCCCCATGGTGAAATCGGCGATCATGGCTACAGTCTGCTGGACGAACCGGAGCTTGCCGCTGCATGGACGGATATGGTCGGGGAAATTGTAGGTGAATTCGGCCATGACAACCGAGTGCAGATTTGGGATATATTCAATGAACCGGGTAATGGAAAACGCGGAGATATGAGCCTTCCGCACATGGAACGTTTTTTTGAGCGGGCAAGGAGCAAAGATCCAATACAGCCTCTGACGGCGGGCCCTTGGACCATCGCTGAAAGGAATGCGGAGGCTTTGCCCAAAATTCAGCGGCGCGCGCTGGAATTATCTGATGTTATTTCCTATCACGACTATGCGGAAATAGAAACGTCAGTTAAAATTCTCAGCTTTTTAAAAACCTTGGGAAGACCCATTATTAATACAGAATGGCTTAACAGGATCCAGCATAATGATGTCCGGACTCATCTTCCGTTATTTTATCTGGAACGGGTCGGTATTTATAACTGGGGCTTTGTTGTCGGTAAGAGCCAGACCCATGAGCCATGGAATATTACCTGGACGAATTATGACAATGGTAAAACCGATTATGATTTTACCAAATGGCAGCATGATTTATTCCGTCCAAATCACCGGCCGTATGATCCCAAAGAAATAGAATTGTTCCGTTTTTACGGTAAACTGGCGGACGAGGACTTTAAAAGAGGAACTGTAAAAACAAAATAAAAATTGCTGATACTGATTTTCATAAATATTAAAAGGAGGAAAACTATTATGGCACGAAACACAAAAAAGTTATGGGCAATCCTTTTGGTAGTAGTGATGCTGACCGGAATGATGCCGGAATTTATCGTAAATGCAGCAGCAGTGACTGAACTGCGCATGGATCCGCGCGTCAATGCCGGCAGTATTACTCCATGGTCAAAGGTGACTCCTGCACCGGGCGTTACTTATGAAAGCACCGGTACCGGCTGGTCCGCCAACTCCGGACTCACCAACTCTGTCGGTGAACAGAAAACGCTTTATAACGCAAATGAAGGCTCATCGGTCAAGTTTGAACCGAATGCGTCCGGCGATACACTGGCACCCGGCTGGTATGATGTCTCTTTTTGGAATCCAAAGACTGCGGGTACCCGCAACTTTAATGCAACAGTGTTTGCCAATGGTGTAACACAGCTGGATGATGTAGAGCAGCCGCTTGGCACCGCAAGCTCGTGGAGTAAAGTAGGTCGATTCTATTTTGCGGGAACACAAGGCGAGTATTTCCAACTGGCTGTTTCCGGATCGGGTACCGGTATGGCACGCGTTGGAGATGTTAAGTTTGCATGGTCCGCTGATCAGGGCGGAGAGCTTACATCGCCTCCTCCGTCCTCAGAACCATCACCGGCAGAACCGTCTGAAGCTCCGTCCTCCGTACCATTTGCTGGCTGGAGCGAGGACTTTACCGGACAGACTGCCGCCGGTTCGGGATTTGCTTCCGGGACAAACGGGGGTCCTGTTGAATTTGATGTTGTCGAACGCTCTGCCGGAAATAATGCATTAAAAGCATGGATGGCGGACGATAAGACGATGACCCAGTTAAATGGCCCATCTGTAAAAGACAAAAATAGCGGTAATAAGGTATATGGCGAAAATATGGTCATTACCGCAAAATTCAAAATAGAGAAACAGCCCGATAAGGTTGGAACTACGACAGATACCCAGTTTATTATCCGCTCTGCTGACAACAAGGTAATATCCCACTTCAGCTTCCAGAGTATCAGCGAGGATAAGCTTGCCGTTGGGTACCGCTACGGAGCCGGTTCAACAGCTGTAAAACCCGTTGATACCAAGATGGAATTAAATAAGGATGAGTGGTATCAGCTTTTGATGGGATTAAACTCCCTTACAGGTACATATGATTTTTATTTCTTAGATGAAAGCGGGGAAATCGTCCTGCGGACAGATGGAAGGCCCGCTGCAGAAGAAAACGTTGCGGTGCGTTATGATACGGCGCAAACCGGAGGAATCGCCGATGTAGCTTACTTCCAGGTAAATAACTTTTTGCCGGGCACGGTTATGTGGTTCGATGACTTTAAAATAGCAAACGATCCGGACTATCATTTTCCGGATTTGAGCCAGCTGCCTTCCCCTGAACCTTCTGACAAACCGTCGGCCGAGCCGTCGTCACTGCCATCGGCGGAACCGTTCGCCGGCTGGAGAGAGGATTTTACCGGACAGACAGCAACGGGCACTGGTTTTACCTCGCCCGGGGATGTTGAGATAGCAATCGCAGAACGCGCCCCCGGCAATAGCGCTTTAAGGGCGTCTCTTGAAAAGGGCAGGATAAAAACGAATATGGACTCTCCGTCATTAAGAGCCAAAAACAACGGTAATAAGGTGTTCGGAGAAAATATCGTAATTTCTACCGATTTTATGATTGAAAAGCAGACGGTTTCTTCGCAAAGCAAGGATTCGCAGTTTATTGTCAGAAGTGCCGACAACAAAGTCATTGCGCATTTCAGCCTGCAGAGCTTAAGCGCTACGGAAATAGGCGTTGGATATCGTTACGGAGCCAATTCAACTGCTGTTGGACCGACTTCTTCTAAAATCGTACTGGAAAAGGGCGTCTGGTACCAGCTATTAATTGGTGTCAACTCACGCTTGGGCACATATGATTTTTATTTCCTGGATGACAGCGGCAACGTTGTTTTCAGAACGGATAATACTCCCGCGGCTGAAGAGGGCTTACCTGTCCGGTATGATGTGTCAACCACCGGAGGGATCGCGGATGTAGATTACTTCCAGGTTAATAATTTCCTGGATGACAGCGTTCTGTGGTTTGATGATTTTTATATCGCGAATGACCCGAATTATATTTTCCCGGATTTAGAGACTTTGCCGACTCCATCTCCGCGTCCCACCTTCCCGCCGGTAGGAGCGCCTGTTTTTACGGTTTTGGACGATGTGGATAAATTTGAGCAGATAGTCCCGGACACGGTACGCGACTCCGACATGGGCGGCAGCGCTACCGGAGGATCTTTGCATCTATACGCTCATTCCGACCAAGTAACAGGGGTATTCCATCTCGTTGACGTACCAACTGGTATTTATGAAGTATATTATAAAGTACCGTTGGTTCATTCAAGCAATACAGACAAAATGACATTGGATATTGTAGACTCTGTTGGCAAAACTGGTTTAGGGATTTATGATACCAAGTCAATCGAGGACCTGCCGGGCCATACAGATAATATCAGTACACAGGGAATTAAAACACAGAGCTGGATTAAATTGGATGGACAGTACACATTCTATCCACAGATCCCTGGTACTTTGACAGCGGGTAAAGTGAAGGGAGCAACAGGTGCAGTCCGCTATGAAGCGGTAACCTTAATTAAAGTAGGGGATACTGCAGAAATACCGCTTGCTTATGAGGTGCAGATTAGCGGAAAAAATAAACCCGGAGCTGAATTGACCGGAACATATAAATTTGCTGACAATAATGGAAATACGGAATCTGGGTCTGTTTATAAATGGTATACTAAGGCGGCGGAGAACGCTCCTTGGAGTGTTGCTGCCAGCGGTACGACGACTGCTGCGGAAGGTGCTGCCTATACCATTAAAGAAACTGACAAATTTATTAAATTTGAAATAACGCCAAAGAGCAATGCTTCGGAAACAGGCTTGCAAACTGGCCTTGCGGCAGGCTGTGAACTTACCGTTTATGATGAACAGCCGCCGGCTGCGAACAACGTGGTTATAACCGGAGAACCGCAGCAGGGAGCAAAGTTATCCGCATCTTATGAGTTTTCCGATGTCAATGGGGATTTAGAAGGCGATACAGCTTATAAATGGCTATTAGGCGACGGGCCGGAAACGCCGCTTGGCAATTGGAAGGTTTTAGAAGAGGGGACAGCAAAGGCGGGGACACCGATAGAATTTACCGTTCCTGTGACTGTACCTGACGGCAAATTTATCCGTATTGCAATCACACCGAAAAACGATGACCCGGCTCTCGAAAAAGGAGAAACTGTTTATTCCAACCTGATCGGCCCCTTCCAAAATACTGCTATTAAACCGAAAGCAATTAACTTGACTTTTGGAGGTCAGGCAGTCAATGCAAACGGGCTGAACGGGCTTGCGATTGACGGCGAGGCCAAAGCGGATTATATCTATACTTATGCGCTGGGATTACCGGAGAATAAAATACAGACAAAATATCAATGGTATTCTGCAGACCTTCAGACCGGACCTTTCACCCCTATTGCCGGGGCAACAAAAGAAACTTATATACCGACCCAGGCAGATTCCGGAAAATATATCCGTTTCTCTGTGACGCCTGTTTCAGAGGATGGCGTTGAAGGAGAAACAGTTTATTCTGACAGTTATATTGTCAAATGGAAACTGAGTTTCTATGATGAATTTGAATATGATGCAGCAAATGCAGATATGGCGCCGTTTACCGACAAATGGACATCTGACAGGAGTCAGCGTACGTTAGGGGAACCCATACCGATCGAACAGATGAGAATTCCGGAAAATACATCTGTCAGCGAAGGTTCCATGAAAATAACAACCAGAAAAGAACATCTGGATAAATATAAAGAGGATCATACCTGGACGACCGGGAATGTTATGACAAAGGAGACCTGGGGACCGTATGGATACTATGAGAGCCGTCTGAAATTTGCGGCTGCAACCGGATTGAACCAGGCGTTCTGGACGATTACGCGCGGCGACACTACAATTGAAGCAGGATTTTTGGAACTGGACTTTTTAGAAGGGCATTATCCGTATGAGCTAACTAACAGTATTCACCGTTACGATATTGAAAATGGTTCCCAGAAGCGGTTTGCAAAATCAATCAAATCCTATCCGTTTGGAAGGCCAGGTACCGAAACATTGGCTGATAATTTCAATATTTTAGGCGGATATTTAAAACCGAATGATTCGTTATATGCCTGGAATGCCGAAGAAAATCAGGATACTTACCAGATTTACTTCAATAACGACCTTCTTCGTTCTACTGAAAGTGTCCAGTATGTCCCCTCGCCCGGACGGATCATGTTTTCAATTGCTGTATTCCCCGGCTGGTGCGGTATCTTAAATGACCAGGCCGACGGCAGCGTTTTTGAAATGGATTATGTTCGTTTTTACGAGGAAATTGGTGTTACGCAGAGTGGAACGGCAACTTACGATATTGCAAATACAGAATTACAGAGCGCGGTTGCGATGGCGAATCAGATTCTGCAAAATGCAGTTATTGGAAATGCAGCAGGGAACTATACACAGGAGGCAAAAGCGGAATTGCAAAATGCCGTTGCAAAAGCCAACGCAGTAACTGATAATGCAAAAAAAGCTGCTGCTGCAAATGAGTTGAACCAGGCAGTGAAAGAATTCCAAAAGAAACAAATAGGCGACCGGACAGCGCTGCAGGCAAAAATTGCGCAGGCAGAAGCATTACTTAAAGCTACGTCCTCGGGAGATGCTTATGGGCAATGCCCGGCAAATTACATTCGAGTCTTAAATGGCCAGATGGACGTGGCAAAACAGCTGGTGGCCGGAACGCCTACGCAGGACCAGCTGGATTCATCTGCAAATTCTTTACAGATTGCTATTGATAATGTTATTGCGAAAAAGGCGGAGGGTAAAACCGTTACTTCTGATAACCAGATGATTGATATTGCTTCAATTATCGCAGTTGGTCCCGGAGAACTGACCTTTGAGCCGTCTGCTTCAAAAGCACAGCTTATCCTGCCGGATGAATTTGGATATGATATGACTCTTCATTTTAAAAACAATAAAGGAAAATCCGTATCCATTACGATTCCGGAAGGAACCAGAGTACTGAGTGGAAATTCTGCGGTATTTGAATGGTTAAATCCGCAAATCAGCGGAAAATCCGTGAGCGGTGCATTCAGCACAGGTGATTTTGCAACAGATAAATTGATTCGGATAGAGGTTACACGCGGTACATCTGAAAATCTGAACAGGTTAAACGGCAGCGCTTTGGGCGAATTTGACGCGGTGATCGAAACCGACAGCTTTGATGCGGCAAACGCCGGTTATTCCGGAAGCGGAGCATATACCGCGAAATATGACGGCAGCGGTATATCAGTTCTTTATTCCAGTCAGTTAGGTTCGTTTGCGATTTCCAGTGATTCTTCCGAACAGCCGGATGATAATGACAATAATAATAACAACAATAACAATAATAACCAGTCTCAGACCAATCCGGGAGGAGCTCCGGGAGGAATGGTGATACCGGGCGGAACAAATTCCAATAAACCCAGCGTGAACTTCAAAGATATCAGCGGACATTGGGCGGAAAAAGAAATCAGGGAGCTTGCGCAGGCTGGAATCATCAACGGCAGAAGTGAAACACAATATGCACCGGAAGAAAACGTAAGCCGTGCCGAATTTGCAGCCTTGATCAGAAGGGCATTAAAGATTAATCCACAGCTGTACAAAGGCGGATTCAGCGATGTTTCTGAAGGAGACTGGTACGCAAATGAAATTCAGACAATAGCAGATGCTGGAATTATGAGCGGAGACACAAACGGAGCATTTCGTCCGAATGATACCATAACCCGGGAAGAGATGGCTAAGGTAATTGTGAATGCATATAAGGTAATGACAGGTGCGGACAATATTATCGGAGCGGATGTTAGCTTCAACGACAGCCAAAGCATTTCCGGATGGGCACAGGATTATGTAAAACAGGCGGTCAGCCTAAATCTGATGAACGGTATGGGAGACGGAATTTTCGTACCGCAGGGTTATGCGACCCGCGCGCAGAGTGCAGTTGTTATCTACAGAATTTGGAACTGATAAGATATATTATAACAAATAGTTGCTAATGACTTAAAAGACAATGCTAATTATAAATCTGAATGACGTATTCAGATGAAAACAGAGCGCCGTCGAAATCGACGGCGCTCTTTGTTTTATATGTTCCTTCATGAATGCAATATTATCGAACAGGTTTAAACTGCGTCGGTTTTTTTCCTGTATGCTTTTTCAAACAGGCAGAAAAATGCGCAAGACTGCTAAAACCTGTTTCAAGTGCAATTTCGGTGATAGACATTCTGTCTGACATGATCATGTGAATCGCTGTATTTAAACGGTATTGCAAAATATATTGATGCAGTGACATGCCCGTATAGTTCAGCATAAGCCGGTTCAAATATTCGGGGCTATAGTTCATTTTTCGCCCGATTTGTTCATTGGTTAAATAAGTATTATAGTTTGCATGGATATAGTTGATCAATTCGTTAATTACCTTGGATTTTTTGCCTGTCAATTGATTGCTGCGGGCAATATCAATGATAATACTTTTCAGCAAAACGGAACTTTTTTCTTTATAAAAACCCCGTTTAGCTTTGTTTTCATTAACAATTTCTAAAAGATTGTATTCAAGCATATTCATTTCGCTTTGAAAAAGGAAATCCCCTAATATGAGGCAATCTTCAAAACGAATATTCTTATGAGCTCGTTTTTCGTTAAACTCATTTAACGAAACAGGCGGGAGAACAGCATTTTCCTCTGCGTAATACTGTGTATAGTCAAAATCTAATATAATCAAAGAAAGTTTTGGATCAGGTTTTATGGTATACTGCGTGCCGGATTGATATACCGTAATACTTCCTGGGCTGAGAATATATTCGCTTTCTTTGGTCTGGAAAATACCTGATCCCGCTGTAACGTATATAAACCTACAGTCATACGTTTTTGAGGGGCCGTGCTGCTGGGAGAACTCTAAAGTATCTGCGAACCTGACGAAAGGCTCGATTTGTCCGATCAACATATGATTCCTCCAAAAAGTAATATGCCCATGCAGAGATAATAAGGGGCAGGATTATTGAGTTTTCTTCCATACGAAAACCACCCTCTGCGATAATGGGAGAAATAACAGGGTCTTCACCGCAAGACAAAAGTTGGTGAGCAATAAAATATAAAGTTTCAGGTGCCTTGGATAGGCCTATCATAAACTCTGGATTTTGATTATCTTAAAGCGTCAAAATTTTGGTCGCCGAGGACGGATTTAAGCCTGTCAAGCGCGGTCAGCCTGAACAGATTGACCCATGCGACTAACCAGTCATTGAGAAATCCCCGTGTTTTGCCCGGCGCCTGTTTTTCCTTATGATAGAAACAGCGGCATTGAAAAAATGCCTCGTTTTGGCTCCCAACGGGACGTTTTACCCCGTGAATAGGCGGGGTTTTTTCGGTTGCGATTAATTGTGTGGCATTGTACCACATCATCAGAGCGCGGGTGCGCCATTTTTTATCTCCTGTAATGCGGTAAAGCCGCAAAAATTCGGGACTCATCAACTCACCCCACTGGTCAAGTGCGGGATGCTGTGCAGAAACTGAGGTCGAACCTGAGGTGTAATAGCCATAAACGGAGAAATCATCTTCAGGATTATATAGGGCATCGTAATGGAAAATCCAGGAACTAAAATAGTAAGCTGCCTTAAGCGCGTAATCAACGTATTTTTTATCCCCTGTTATTTCATAGAGATCCAATGCACCTATGAGAAACGGCCCCGCAGTTTCCTTGTCGATACAGGTGCAGTCTATCGCCCCTGCGGTACAGATAAAGTTGTCCAGATCCCGCTTGAAATAGAAGTCCATTGAAGTTGCCGCTGTCTTTAAATAACGTTCCTCCTTAGTGATTTTGTACACCTCGATCAGTGCCATGGTGATAAATCCGCCAATGGTGCCCCCGGTTTTATCCGGTGTTCCATCAAAATTCCAAGACTTCCCAAAGCCAAATTCAGAACTATAATGCTCTACAAAAAAATCACAGATTTTTAGAGAAAAATTACGGTATTCAGGCTTATCAATTCCAATTGATTGAAGAAGCGTATACACCTTCATCATTTCTGCAGCAGCCCAGCCAAGGTTGCAGGTTTCGGGAAGCCAGCCCTTACTGTAATCAATATTGCTTGCCCAGGATTTTGAAGGGTCGGGCGGGATATAATTCCAATTTTTGCCTTCTGTATACCATTCATATCGAGCAAGAATCAATCCATTGTCCGCCTGCTTTGCTACCCAGTTGTCGAGAATTTCCAGTGCGTCTGTCAAAAGCTCCTTACGTCCGCTTTGAAGATAATCAATAATCTGCATTCGGCAGGAAAGAATATTCTGGCCGCACCAGCCGATTTCAAAACTATCGTTGTACTTCAGTTCCCCATCAATGACCCGAATACCCATAGCGCTGAGTTTTTTACCGTCAGGCGCAGTACGGAGGAGGGTTCTGGCGTACTCGATACCAACACGCCAAATCTCTTCAGGTGCCATGGAGGGGCCTTTGGTAAAAGGCATAATCTCAAGTATGCGGTCAAGAGTGTCTGCAGCGCCGTAGTTTTTCCATCTTGGTACGCTGACAAGCACATAAAGCTGAACGGTAAAATTTTGATTGGGTTCCAAAGTAATGTATTCATCAATTCTATCTGTGTACATGTCATTGTCACAATACGAAAAGGGCGCTTCTATTACGGGATGGTGTATTCTCTGGCATAGCGTTCCTTTTTCTCCGTTGATAATAGAACAGGAGGAACGCAGGCTGTCAGCGTCACGATTGCTTGCGAAAATTGAAACGGCATGTGATTCATTTTCGCAGATTGAGCAGGAAGGGATACCGATTCTGTCATAGGCGTGTACCCAAGCCTCCCCATTTTCATGATAAAGCCCTTTTGGCTCATTGCCGTCTCCCCATTCGTTGCCATTATAATTGATACAGGGTATCAGGTATTTGTCCGGCGTAAAGTAAGTTTTCGTTTCAAAGATTGTTTGAAAGGTATGGGGGATGGTATCGTAGTTGGTGATAGTACGCTCAATAGAAAATAAGCCGCCGCCAAGCTCGGATATAGAATAAGACGCAGTATAGCCGTAACCCGAATAACAAGCATGAGACATTGTTTCCGCTACACATTCAAGTCTCAGTTCTTTTCCGTCTTCTACAATAATCGGAGGCATGATTTCTGAGACGGTTTCAGGTAACTGTTTGGTACCAATGCTGAATTTACCATTCAGATGATTGATTAAAAACATAAATCAAAACTCCTTACCGCTTTTATTTTTTTTTGATTATATACAACTGTATCATAAAAGTCAAGGTTATGTAATTTGTAAATTTTATGTATACGCTTCCCGTATAAATCAACTATATCGGTAGGCTCCAAATCCGTAAAAATCCGGGTAAATACCGTTATATCGCTAAAAATAGCTATTTCTATATTTTGTTTGCAAAATGGTCACACGTGGATTAATATCTTGTATTGTAATTTAAAAAAGTCTATTTTATATAAATTTAAGTCCGTTTTATATATTTATGTTTTACTCTGTGTACAGTAAAATATGATTGTAACTGGAAAATATATTTCAAATTTCAATTTACAAGATTGGCAAAATAATGCCGGGTTACAGTGACAACGTACTTTATAAATAATTTGGGATCATGGTCATTCATAGAACGTATCAGATCACCCTCTTTGGATATCCGATCTGTTATTCAGGATATTCGAACAGACCGCGTTGCCACTGAAAATAATAAGAAAGACTAAAAAGGAGGAAATTTATTATGGCACAAAACGCAAAAAAGTTATGGGCAATTCTTTTGGTGGTAGTGATGCTGACTGGAATGCTGCCACAGATTTCCGTGAACGCAGCGGAAGTGACTGAACTGCGTATGGATCTGCGTGAGGCCGGAAATGTTAAGACGTGGACAGAGGTTGTGTTCAAACCAGGGATCACTATTATCGGCGAAAACATCAATTGGGCTGCAAATACCAGCATTGAAAACTCTGTCGGTGAGGCTACAACGATTTATACCTCAAAGGCAGAAAGATCAGTTAGAATTGCACCTAATAAGTCCGGGGATACGCTAAAGGCTGGCTGGTATGACGTCTCTTACTGGAATCCAAGCACTGCTGGTACACGCAATTGGAATGCAACGGTGTTTGCCAACAATAAAGTCCAGTTAGACAATGTAGAGCAGGAACTGGGTGCGGCAAGCTCATGGAGTAAGGTCGGCAGCTTCTATTTCACGGGAGCTGAGGACGAATATTTCCAATTGACCAGCTCCAGTTCTGGTTCTGACCTGGCACGAGTGGGTGACGTAAAGTTTACATGGTCCGAAAATCAAAGCGGGGATGTCCCGGCAGCAACGGAAAAAGTAACCGAACTGCGTATGGATTTGCGTGTTAATTCCGGTAAGGTTACTCCGTGGTCTAATGTCACAGCTGCACCGGGCGTTACCTTTACTCATACTGAAAAAGGCTGGTCCGCTAATACCGGACTTACTAACTCTATCGGAGAAGAGAAAACCGTTTATGTTTCTTATGAGGGCTCATCGGTCAAAATTGAACCGAATGCATCCGGCAGTGTGCTGAAGACAGGATGGTACGATGTATCTTTTTGGAATCCGAGTACCCCCGGCACCCGAAACTTTAACGCAACGGTGTTTGCCAATGGTGCATTGCAGTTGGATAATATAGAGCAGGAGCTGGGAGAAAAAGAAACATGGTCCAACGTTGGACGCTTCTATTTCTCAGGAGAAGAGGGCGAATATTTGCAATTGACTGCCGCTTCCGCTGGATCGGGTATGGCGCGTTTAGGAGACGTTAAATTTGTATGGTCTGAAGACCAGAGCGGTGAGCTTCCGTCCCCGCTTCCATCCGTGGAGCCATCACCGTCAGAATCATCTCCGCCTACTGAACGATTGCCGCTGCAGCCGTTGGAAGGAGACAGCGGAGTGTTATATTATAAAGGATACTTGTCAGATGGAAAAATGGGTTCCTTTGATGCTGCGGAATTTAAGAAAAGTACGAATGGATGGTATATCAACACCAGCGCCGATATCAAATTAGCTGCAAACAACAGTTTTTCTGGAAGCGCAGCGCACGGCGTCAATACGACGGTTCCGTACGACGGCGTATATCTTGCGCCAAGACGCGGGTATGTCGGCGGCGGAGATTATACCGGTACGATGGTTATTACCTTTGATGTACCAACTGCTGACAGGTACAATATTGACTGGGGCGCGATGCATCCAACGACCGCTTTTGTTACTGTTTCTCTTGATGGATCAACTGAAAAAGCTGTTGGGTTTTCAGGAAGCGGAAACGGGATTGAACGGTGGGATACATTTTATAGTTCAGTGAACCTGACAGAAGGAACGCATACGCTGACACTCAATTTTATAACGTCGTCAAGTACATCGTTTATACGCTTTGATACGCTCCGGCTGGTACCCTCTGCATTGCTTCCGTCACCGGCGCCGTCTCAGACGCCGTTTTCCTGGAACGAGGACTTCAGCGGCAAGACTGTGGAGCAATCAGAGTTTGTTCTGAACGGGAATTTGATTGGTTCTATTGAGGAACGAGCTTCCGGCAACAATGCTTTGAGATTAGAGCTTCCTGCCGGCGCGGCCCGTACAGAAGTGTTCACTCCGTCCATGAAAGAAAAATACAACGGGGCAGACGTATCCTCTGATAATCTGGTCATATCAGCAAAATTCAATATTGAAAAACAGGAAATAAACTCGAGCGCATATCAGAGCATCTGGTACATCAAAACCGCGGACGAACAGGTTATTGCGCAGTTTGACATGATGATGACAGGTACATATACAGTGGGGGTTGGCTATCACTACAATGACGGCCCGATAACGAGGGTTGTGGGTCCGACTGAGTCAAAAATTGAGTTGGCCAAGGGTGAGTGGTATCAGCTTTTGATGAGTCTCAATTGCGATACCTGTACCTATGACGCCTATTTTCTGGATAACGATGGGAATGTCATATTTAAAACAGACGGTACGCCGGCTGTCTTAGAAAATATTTCGGTGCGCGACGTCATGATTGGCGGCCGTGCGAGTGTAGATACATTATCAATTGAAAACTTCTTGGCGGGCAGTATCATTTGGCTGGATGATTTTTGTGTCAAGGAAGATCCAAACTATGTGTTCCCGGATCTTGATAACCTGACAACACCTTCGCCGCGGCCGACCTTCCCACCAAAGGATGCGGTAGTATTCAGCATTATGCAGGGAGATGAAATTTTTTCCTATTCCAACCCGAGCAATGCAAAAAATTTCCAGTATGGCAGCGTAGATGCCGGCGGAAGCTTACACGCATACTGTGATTCTCCGCTGGTTAAGGGAGTATTTAATCTGAAGGATGTGCCGACGGGACTGTATGAAGTATATTTTAAAGTACCCTATGTGCATTCAACGAGTACCGATAAATTGACCCTTGACCTGATTGACTCTTTGGGAAAGACGGTGTCCGAAACCTACAATACGAAAGCGATTGCGGACAATGCGGATTATTTTGATAATGTCAGTCCGGACGGACTTAAATCACAGAGTTGGATAAAACTTCCGGGTGAGTTTACTTTTTATCAAACGATTCCGGGTACACTGTCGGCCGGTAAAATGGCGGGGAGTTCCGGAATGGCGCGCTATGATGAAGTCGCGCTGGTAAAAGTCGATGAGGTAACCGCTCTGCCAATGGCACTCAATGTGAATATCAGCGGGAGCAATAAACCTGGGGCTACCTTGACCGGAAAATATGAATATATCGATGATAACGGGGATCAGGAACAGAACTCAGCATACAAATGGTACACGAAATCATCAGGCAGCGCCGCGTGGGTTTTGGCTGCACAAGGAACGGCAACTGCCGCGTCCTATCCGACATATACCTTAAAGGTCGGGGACAAATTCGTTAAATTTGAGATTGAGGCGAAAAACAGTGCCGGTAAGACAGGCCCGATAAAATCTACTGAATGGGAGCTGCTGTACGAGGAAGACCTGCGGCCTACTGCCAGTCAGGTACAGATCAACGGGGATGTAACCTACTCGGGAAAACTAACGGGAACCTATGAATATAACGATGTAAATCTGGATCCGGAAGGGGACTCTGAGTATAAATGGCTTTTGTCAAATGACCAATATGCAGATCCTGCTGAATGGACGGTACTGGAACGGGGAGAATGTAAAGCGGATACGCCGGTGATATTTACAATACCTCAGGGCATTGAGGGCTATATCCGGTTTGCAATAACACCGAAAAACGATTCCTCTCAGGCGAACAGGGGCAATACAGTTTATTCGAATGCTGTAGGACCGTTAAGCAGGTCGAATGTGAAGCCGGAAGCGAAAAATCTCACTTTCGCCGGACAGGTGGTACAGGCAGAGGGGATTGCCGGATTGGCTATTGGAGGAAAGGCCGAGGCAGAATATATCTACACTAATTCACTGGGATCCCCGGAGGGAGAGAGTGTAATTACATGGTACAGAAGCGATTCCGCTGTTGGCCCCTGGACACAGGTTACGACTGGCCAATCTTATACGCCTGGTGAAACAGATAAAGGAAAATTCCTGCGTTTTGGCGTCACGCCTGTATCAAGCGACGGAAGTTTGGGCGATGAAGTATTTTCTGATGCGTACATAGTTAAATGGAAGCTGACCTTTGTTGATGAATTTGATTACGAGGCGGTAAACGCCAAGGATCCGCAGGTTACAGCGAAATGGACATCTGATACGAAGCAGAGAGTTTTGGGTCATCCAGCTGCTGCTGTGCAGGCAAGGATTCCGGAAAATACGTCGGTTAGCGATGGCGTTCTGAAAATTACGACGCGCAAGGAACACCTTGATCAATATAATTATGCACATGACTGGACAACCGGCAACGTATACACCAGCCAGAGATATGGACCATACGGGTATTATGAAGCGCGTGTGAAATACGCGAAGGCAACGGGCCTGAATCAGTCCTTCTGGTGGATGACCTCTCAGACCGGAGTGGCAAACGGCGGTGTGGAAATGGACTTTATGGAAGGACATTACCCATACCATATCGCCAGCAATCTGCACCGGTACGAAACTGTTACAAATCCCGAAACCGGACATACCGAGGATCAAAGGAGAACAATGTCAGCACAGCATTATCCATTTGGCAATCCGGGGACAGAGACGCTGGCGGACAATTTCAACATAATCGGAGGATATTTAAAGCCAAACAATCCGTCTTACGCCTGGGACGCTGAGGAGAACAGCGATACTTATCGGGTCTTTTTCAACAATGAAATAATGCGCTCTACACGGAGCGTACAATATGTCCCGGCAGCCGGACGTATTTATATGACAGTTGCTGTATTTCCAGGCTTTGGCGGTTATGTGGTAGAATCCCAGGCCGACGGCTGTGTATTGGAATTTGATTATTGCCGGTATTATGAAGAAATCGGCGTTTCCCAAACGGATGGTTCGGTATCCTATGAGGTTATGAATAATGAGCTGCAAAGTGCGCTTGCACAGGCAAATCAATTATTGGGAGAAGCAGTTATCGGTAATTCGGAAGGCAACTATACATCTGAGGCAAAGACAGCCCTGCAAAGCGCGGTGAACGCAGCACAGGAAGTGACCGATCCGGCTAAAAAACAAGCAGCGGCAAATACGTTGAACTCGGCAATAGATGCTTTTCTGGCATCTCAAATCGGTGATTCGGCGGCTTTAAAAGCTGCGTTGACTGCGGCACAGAAGATTTTACAGGAGATTCCCGCGGGCGATGGTTATGGCCAATGCCCTGATAGATACATGAATAACCTTCGCTTACGGATTGACAGAAGTAACCTGATACTAAACAGCAAACCGTCACAGAAGAGTATTGATTCTGAACTGTTATCCTTACAAAGAGCAATGAACGATGTCTTGTCAAATCAAAATACAAGCGGTTCATTGACTCAAAATGGTATGGTCGTTGATATCCATAAATTGCTTGCAGACGGCGTTACGTATTTTTCTGTTGAAGATGTTACAAAAGCAACGCTGCGCGTGCCGGCAAACCTTGAGGCGAATCTTACAATGACATTGAAAAATAGCAATAACCAGGCGGAGTTGACCCTGCAGGCGGGCAGTGCGACCCCGGGTGATTACGCGTACGGCTGGAGTAAACCATCCCTTAATGGTAAGGCAGTATATGGCGCGTTCAGTTTCGGCGGACTGCAGACCGATTCTCTGTCAAGGCTGAAAATCAACCTGCCGGACGGTTATTCGGCCGGCGTCCTTTCGGGAACGAATGTACAGACGATCGACGCAAGTATCGGTACAGATAGCTTTGAGGCGGCAGCTATCCTGTCAAGTATACCGGTTCCGGATATGTCGTAATTTACACCAATCAGCTGACATCCTATGTGATTTACAAGGATGAAGAAAACAATAATCCGGATAATGATCCAAACGGCGGTAACAACGGAGGCGATCCCTCTACAAATATTCCGGGCGGCGGCACAATCGTTATCCCGCCGACAATTACTTCAACTCCGGAATTTAAGGATATCGCCGGACATTGGGCGGAACAAGAAATAAAAGCAATGGCGAAAAAGGGCGTTATAAACGGCCGGAACAAAACGCAGTTTGCGCCGGATGAGTCTGTTACCCGCGCAGAATTTGCCGCAATGATTCGGAGGGCGCTGAATCTGAATACCTCTCTATATCAGGGAAGCATACCTGATATTTCAAATGATGACTGGTTCGCCAATGAAGTACAGGCAGTTTTAAATGAGGGCATCATGAGCGGCGACGCAAATGGATATTTCCGCCCGAACGATCAGATTTCAAGGCAGGAAATGGCAAAGGTTGTGGTGAACGCACATCGATTCCTGTATGGAGAGGCTGACCTATCGGCAGAACTATCCTTTACAGACAGCGGTGAGATTGCAGATTGGGCAAAACCATTTGTGAACGAGGCTGCTGGTTTAGGCTTGGTTCGCGGTATGGACGACGGTTCTTTCGCGCCATATGCCAATTCTACCCGCGCACAGGCTGCTGCTGTTCTTGCACGGCTGCTGCGATAATACGTGTATTCCTTTTCCTATATATAATTCCTCTTTGGGTTTAGAGCTGCTGGTTAACCAGCAGCTCTAAATCTAAAAAAATGTTGGCTGCGGTACTTGCTTATCAAAAAACATTGCAATAATGAGGAGAAATGTTTTTTGGTAAAAAAGGAAATGGCAGTTCATTAAAAAAATATGCTCTTGAAAGGAGTTTTCTATGAAATGGAACAATATAAAGCGGATTTTGTGGTTTGCGGCGGCGGATTATCCGGTATTTGTGCGGCGGTAGCTGCAGCGCGGCATGGCCTGAATGTGGCATTAATCCATGACAGGCCGGTGTTGGGCGGCAACTGCTCTTCCGAGATTGGTATCAGCATCAATGGCGCAGCGTATAACGGCGGTTCAGCTTCAGTGTATGCGCGGGAGGGTGGTATTGTAGAAGAAATTAAAATGAAACTGCTTTGCCATGAAAACAACCGGGACATCGTCTTTTTTGAAATCGTGTACGAGGAACCCAACATTAACCTGTTTTTAAATACCCTCATTACCGGTGTGGAAACAGAGAACAGCAGAATAAAGGCGGTTACCTGCCATCAGCTGGCCTCTGAACGGCAATTCCGGTTTGAGGCCCCGCTCTTTGCCGATACCACCGGAGATGGGTTTGTGGGATATACTGCCGGAGCGGAATTCATGCAGGGAAGGGAGGCCCGTTCCCAGTTCGGAGAGCCGCTGGCACCGGAAACGGCGGACGGCTATACCCTAGGGGACACGCTTGTCTTTGAGACGACGGACACAGGGCGTCCATCCCGCTTCACACGACCTTCATTTGCCTATGATATTACCAAAATGCCGTTTTTCAAAAACATCGGGGCGGATAAGGGACTGCATCGGGATATTAGACGTGGCCCGAATGGCCAAATCGGCGGCTTTTGGTGGTTGGAATACGGCGGCCAGCTGGATACCATTTACGACAATGAAGATATCGCTTTAGAGCTGCGTAAATTGGTATACGGTATGTGGGACTATATCAAAAACAGCGGTGATTTTCCTGACGTAGAAACTTTAAAATTGGCACGTGTAGCACCAATTCCTGGAAAGCGGGAATCACGCCGGTTTGTGGGCGACCACATTCTTACCCAGTCTGATGTGGATAATAAGGTGGATTTCCCTGATTCGGTAGCCATTTCCGGATGGCCGATGGACGTGCATGCTCCCAAGGGCATTTATGATGACGGACACGCTACCCATTGGCATTTTGTGGCCGGTATGTTTCATTTACCCTTTTCTATGATGTATTCAAAAAATATATCGAATCTCATGTTTGCCGGCCGGAATATGAGCGCTACCCACGTAGCTTTTGGCTCTACCCGTGTGGCCTGTCAGGGTGGTGTTGCAGGGCAGGCGGTCGGTACAGCGGCGGCTTTATGTAAAAAATACGATACGATGCCCCGGCAGATCAGGGATCGGCATTTCGACGAGCTGCTTACCATTCTGCTCGATGAGGACCAGACAATTATCGGCCGTCGGGAACCCATGCATCCGGCACTTTCGGATGTAACACTGACGGCTTCTTCCGTGAAATCCTTCGAAAACGTCAACACCAAAGGCATGATTTTGCTGGACAAGGAATACGTACTGGCCCTTCCCATAGCTGCCGGCAGGATCGACAGCTTTCAGGTCAAGCTTAAAAATTTCTCCTCTGCCCCGCAGTCTTTGCAGGTGGAGCTGTACGGCGGTACCCGTCCGGAAAACTATATTCCAGAGTTTTTTATCAAATCGATAGAAGTTCCTGTGGCCGGCGGATTCAACGGCTGGATTAACCTGCCCGCTGGATGTGACGATCTGCCGGACGGCAAATTGTATGTTTTGTTCCGCCCCAATTCTAACCTAAGACTATACGCCAACAATGACAAGCTGACAGGCGCGGTCAGTTTTACCACTGGAGAAATCGACTGCACGTCTACTGCCAAATACAAGGGGCTGAAACGGCTGTTTCGGTTACGTGCCGGAAAACAGCCCTATACGCAAATCTGTTTTGCAAATGTAGAGCCGGAGCAGCCGGTTTATCAGGTCGAAAATCTACTCAATGGCTATTCCCGCCCTTATGGTTTGCCGAATTTGTGGATGTCCGCCACCAACACCCCAGGTGAATTTGTGGAATTTACTTTTCCAAATCCAACGCCGGTCGGTGAGCTGCAATTGATTTTTAACACAGCTCTGGAAGAGGACAGTGTGCGCCCCGAGCTGTTTACCGATGGTGTCAAACGATACACTCTGCGTTTGACGCTGGAAGACGGCTCTGTTGAGACCGAGCGGATAGACCGCTGCTGTCAAAGGGTGGCGAAACACCGCCTGGACAAAACAGTAAAGTCGATCAAAATTATTTTTGAAGAAACTTACGGATCCAAGTATTTTGAGTTATTTGCAATCAAAATAAAAGCGGATTGATTGTTTTACAGAACCGACGTTGTTTCTCAAAAATCAGCTTATTTAAACAAGGAAAAAAGAAAGGAAGGCGGAGTTTATGCAAAAGAACGAATTGATTCAAATGATAGAAAAGGAAAAAATCATTGCCATCGTTCGGGGACTTACGAAAGAGAAACTCATTTCCACAGTAAACGCGCTGTTGGAGGGCGGTATACGCCTTGTGGAAGTGACCTTCGATCAAAGCGGAACATATTCTGAGGATTATGTAGCCGGGCAAATCCGCGCAATCACTGAGGAATTCAAAGGAGATGCCCTTCCGGGGGCGGGAACGGTGATGAATGTAAGGCAGACTGAGATCGCTTACAGTGCAGGTGCGAACTATATCATATCGCCTAATACAGATAAATCGGTTATCGAAAAAACGGTGGAATTGGGTATGGTTTCCATTCCAGGTGCACTGACTCCGACAGAAGCTGCTTCCGCTCACGATTGGGGTGCGGACTTTGTAAAACTGTTCCCAGCCGGAGAATTGGGGCTGGGCTACATAAAAGCATTGAAAGCCCCGCTGAACCATATCAGATTTTTGGCTGTGGGCGGAGTTGACCACAACAATTTGGGAGATTTTTTGAAAGCCGGAATCAGCGGCGTTGGAATCGGTTCCAATATTGTGAAAAAAGATTTGATCGATGCAGAGCAATACCAGGAATTAACGAAACTGGCAAAAAGATACACAACCATAGCGAAAGGAGAATGACCTTGAAATTTGTATGTTTTGGTGAAATAATGGGACGGTTGAATCCGGAAGGGTATTTGCGGTTTGTGCAGGCAGACCGGTATGAGTTGACCTTTGCGGGCGGTGAAGCTAATGTGGCGGTATCGCTTGCCAATTTCGGCAAGGATGTTTCCTATGTGACAAAACTGCCGGAGAACGATATTGCGAACGCGGCAGTCAGAAGCCTCAAGGCGCATGGCGTTGATACGTCTAACATTGTGAGGGGAGGAGAGCGCCTTGGGTTGTACTATGTGGAAAAGGGCGCGTCACAGCGGGCGTCAAAAGTGATTTATGACAGAAAATACTCCTCCATCTCAATGGCAGATCTAAAGGATTTTGACTGGGACGGAATTTTCTCAAACGCAGGTTGGTTCCATTTTACAGGGATAACTCCCGCTCTGAGCGACAATTGCGCGGCAATTTGCGAGCAAGCCTGCAAAGAAGCCAAGGCCAGGGGAATCACCGTAAGCTGTGATTTGAATTACAGAAAAAACCTGTGGTCTAGCGAAAAGGCAGGAGCCGTCATGGCGCGGCTCATGCCCTATGTAGATGTTTGTATTGCCAATGAAGAGGACTGTGAAAAGGTATTTGGCATCAAGGCGGCGCAAACCGATATCAAGAGCGGAAAGCTCTCACGGGAAGGGTATCAGGAGGTTGCAGAAAAACTGTCAAGCAAGTTTGATATCCCCACTGTGGCAATCACGCTGCGCGGAAGCATCTCTGCAAGCGAAAACACGTGGGCGGCTCTGCTGTATAAAGACGGCCAGCCGTATTTTTCAAAGGAATACCGAATCCATATCGTAGACCGTGTGGGCGGCGGCGACAGCTTTGGCGGCGGACTGATCTATGCCCTCTCTGAAGGGTTTTCCAATCCTGATGTGATCGAATTTGCGGTGGCTGCGTCCGCACTGAAACATACCATTGAGCATGATTTTAACGAGGTTACGGTCGCTGAGGTACAGGCGTTGATGGGAGGAGATGGGTCTGGACGTGTGCAACGATAATCTGACTTTTGAGAGTGCCGCCGATGGAATATATCTGCTAAAATCGCCCTTTGGAAAGCTGTGGAGCGGAATTGTACTCATAAAAGGTCCAGAGAACTTCTTGATCGACAGCGGAGCGGATTCTGCCGTAATAGACGATTGTTTGGTTCCTGCCCTGCATGAGGCGGGGGTTGCGCAGATTGACTACCTTCTCAACACCCATTGCCATGGCGATCATATTGGCGGATGCAGGCGGATAAAGGAATTATTTGGTTCAAAAATCATTACCTTTGCCGGTTCGGCAAAAAAGCTGGAAAATCCTGCACTGTATGCTTCCATCATCCGTGCAAAATTCCCAAAATACAGTCCGCCGACGCGTTCTGACCTGTACGGCGTTCGGGCGGACGCAACGTTGAGCGATGGTGAGATTTTAGGGAATCGGCTGAAGCTCATTCACACGCCGGGGCATGATGATGACTGCGTATGCTGGCTGGATTTGCAGACCAATACTCTAATTACCGGCGATTCGGTACAGGCAAACGGGACTCCAGCACAGGGAATCGGTTTTTATCAGGATTTGCCGGCGTACCGTGCTTCCCTGGAACGCCTTATCAGCATAGGCGCCGACCATCTTTTGGCGAGTCACGAATATTCCGGTTTGGGATATTTGGTAAAAGGGCGTGAAAAGGTCGAGACGGCGTTGAGAGAGAGCCTGCGTTATGTTGAACGATATAAAGAATATATTACAAAATGTGTAAATCAGGGAATAACAAATCCCGCAGATATTGCAAGGAAAATGACGCGTGAAATCGGATGCGGCGAGCCGGATAAACTGTTTATGGCACTGTATACCGTTACACAGCATATGGAGGGGTTAAATTGAAGAACGTATTGATAACAGGAGCGTCCCATGGAATCGGAGCCGCTGCCGCGCTTGCTTTCGGACGTGAGGGGTATAACGTCGGACTGAATTACTTCCACAGCAAAGAGGGGGCGGAGGACACCGCAAAACGCATTCGGGAAACTGGTTCTGAGGCTGAAATTTTTTATGCGGATGTAAGTTCACATGATATGTGTCGGGATATGCTGGCGCGTTTCATTGAACGCTTTGGGAAAATCGACGTTTTGGTGAACAATGCAGGAGGCGCCCTGAAAATGCCCGAAGGCGGCTTTGAACAAATGCCCATGGAATACTGGGACAGCCAGATCAATCTGAATCTAAACGCAGCGGCGTACTGTTCGCGGTACGCTGTAGAAGACATGATTCAAAAGGGTACGCATGGGAAAATCATTAACATCAGTTCGGTTCACAGCCAGGTGACATATGTCAGGCGTAAAGCCCTGCCGTACTGTGCGGCTAAGGCGGGACTGAATATGTTTACAAAATCATTGGGTGTAGAGGTGATCAAGCATGGAATCAATGTCAACTGTATTGCGCCTGGAATGATTTTTACAAAATTGACCGATCGATACAGCCAAGAAGATTTGGAGTCTTTTTCACGGAAAATCCCATTTGGCAACGGCGGTACGACAGATGACATTACGCCGCTGATCCTGTTTTTGGCGGATGATTCAAAATCCCGGTTCATCGTGGGTCAGACCTTCGTTGTGGACGGCGGTCAGTCAATAGATGGCGCTATTGAAAGTATGGAATGGAGGGATTCGATATGAGCGGGCTCAGAAGTCAATGGGAATTTGGCGAAGCGTCCCAGTGCCGGCGCGGACTGATGCTGGGTATGGGATACACCGACGAGGAACTGAACCGTCCTCTTGTGGGAATCGTCAATTCATGGAATGAATACAATCCGGGGCATGTACATCTCCGGAATCTGGCCGAGCGCGTAAAGCAGGGCGTTCGTGAGGCGGGCGGTCTGCCGGTTGAGGTCATGACCACGGCTGTATGCGACGGCATGGTACTCAAAGATCCCAAGTACGTTGAGATTCCCTCCAGGAACAGTATTGCAGACCAGGTGGAAATCACAGCTGAAAGCAACTTTTTTGATGGGATGGTTTTGCTTTCCACCTGCGACTCTATTGTTCCAGGACATTTGATGGCGGCGGCACGGCTTGATATCCCTGCAATTATGGTAACAGGCGGATATATGCCGCTGGGACAGGTACGCGGAAAAGAGGTTTTACATATCCATGCCCAGGACAAGGTTGGGACAATGCACGATGGTAAAATGGATGCGGCGGAATACGAGGATTTGATTTCCGATTCGTGGGGAATCTGCGGCGCGTGCAGTTCGATGACCACCGCTAACAGCATGTGTATGGTGGCGGAAGCCCTTGGAATGTCTTTTCCTGGAAATTCCACCATGTCGGCAGTCAGTCCTCAGCTGTACCGCACAGCATATTTGGCGGGTAAACAGATCATAACGCTGATAGAGAAACAAATCACTGCAAGGAAAATCATGACCGTCGACGCGTTCAAAAATGCCATTAAATTGGATATGGCAGTGGCGGGATCATCTAATTTGATACTGCATATACCCGCAATTGCAAATGAAGCGGGCTATGATTTGCCCTGGTGGAAATACTTTGACGAGGCGTCCAACGAAATTCCGCTGCTTTCGCACCTTGCGCCGGGCGGTCCATACAGCTTAAAGGATTTGGACATGGCGGGCGGCCTGCCCGCACTGCTGAAAAATCTGATGCCAAAGCTCACGCCGGATTGTCTGACTGTAACGGGAAAAACAATTTACGAGAACGTGAAGTCGGCAAGGGTATATGATTCTGATATCGTGCGCACGCTTGATCATCCTGTGTCAAAAGAGCCTGGAATCGGCGTATTATACGGAAATCTGGCGCCGGAGGGTGCAATCGTTAAAATTGCCGCCGTCCCGCAGCAGCTTATGCAGTTCACCGGAACCGCGCGGGTGTTTGATTCTTTG
>ERZ773194.1523-NODE-1523-length-24583-cov-5.162549_pt1 | contig 24583 bp, 16 predicted proteins | sample MGYA00511240_ERZ773194 | MGnify/ENA primary metagenome ERZ773194 (study PRJEB29015, sample SAMEA2737774) | human gut metagenome | biome: human gut; feature: human-associated habitat; material: faeces | place: China | collected 2012 ... | reverse complement strand
ATGGTGGCTGCAAAATATAATTAAACTATCGACATAATAAGCAATATGTGACCAGATGGCAGCTTCGGATGTGCGAAATTTGAATTAATAAGAAAAAAGGACCGGGAATAATCCCGATCCTGTGGATTCTCATATAAAAGGTGATTGCGATTATGCACGCTCTACAGCTCCAGAACGTAAACATCCTGTACATACTGGCATTTTCTTGGTTCCACCATTCACCTTTACACGAACAGACTTAATGTTCGGCTTCCACATCTTGTTGCTTCTTCTATGTGAATGACTCACCTTGTTTCCGAAGTGAACACTCTTTCCACATACTGCACACTTTGCCATCGTAAGCACCTCCTTACCTTTATTCCTGATGGTCTCATTTATCCTGTCATTTCTGTCAGTGTTATTAGCACAACATGAACATAATACCAAAAATTAAACAGAAATGCAAGAACAAAATTTAATTTTTTGCTTTTTGCGCTTTTTCCTTTTTGGAAGGAACATATTTGTCCAAAAGATCAGGAACCATATCCAATACTTTTGTAATGCTATCCTGATTTTTTACATTGACAAGCTTCGTCTCACCATTGCGGATCACTAAGATCGCACTCGGCTGGATCTTTCCGCCCATACCTCCGGCACTGTTTTCTTTCTTGCCCGGCTCTGCGAAAGCACCTGCAGCCACACCAAAGCTAACGTCCACCAGTGGCAAAATGATCGTTCCATCATCAAATTTCACGGCATCACCCACAACGGTCTTTCCGGTAATAAATCCTTCCATCCCCTGAAATAAGGATCCTACATTTGCGTTAAAAGAATTGTCTGCCATTTACTTTTCCTCCTTCCACTTCTCCCATTCGTGTAGAAGCTTTCTGCCATCTTTATTTTTTATTATGCGCCACGCAATACAAATTAATGTAATCATGCGGATTCTTCCACGAAATGAAACATTCCCCTCTATGCGTTTCTGCTCAAAATCCGGAATGATCTGTACTCCGTTCCCATACCATGCATAAAAAAGTGCGAGCACTCCCAACAGCTCACCGGTAGAGCACGGATCTCCGGTTCCAAATATTACTTTACCGCGCATACGCCGCGGATGTATTTGTTTCCATAAATGTATCACATTCTCTTTGACGATGCAAATAAATGCTTTTCCCGCATCACTGCGCAAAATATCAACCAGATCCTGCACAGAATGTACTTTTTTCTTAATCTTTCGCACAATCTTTATTACATTTTGAAGCCAAAGAAACAACTGTCGGATCCCCCGCGGCTTTTTCTCTCTTTCATCAGCCTGCCTAAAAGCCGATTGCTCTTCTCTTTGATCAGTCGCCTGCTTAGGTGCTATCTGCTTCTCTTGTTCAGGTGCTGTCGGACTCTTCTCCAAGTTCACAGAGAGCGCTTTCTTCTCCTGTTTCGATGATCCCTGTGTTTTTTGAACTGTTTCGGCTGCCTTCTCAGCTTTTCGCTTCTGTGCTTTTGGGGCAGAAGACTTTTTAGAACGGCGTTTTTTATGTGCGCCGTCACTGCGCAGGATCGGCACGCCAAAAACACGGACTTTCCACTGCAGATCCTTTTCAGTGATCAGGATTGGCACACGAAGCACAACACCTAACCATCGAATACTGATCTGTGCTTTTTTATCATCGAACGAGATCTTTCCGCAGTAACGCACTGCCGCAAACAATATCGCCAGTGCCACGATAACAAGTACCGCCAAAAGGATCCCTATCACTTTTGCTATGGTAACCAAAACCAATAATATGATCTTTTCCATCGCCCGGTCTGTCACCTCCCCGTAAAATAAGCACGGATCGCATCGGAATCAACGCTCCCTCGATCACGATAGACATCCGTGATCATTTGCTGCAACAGCTCCACAGCACTGTCATAAGAGGCCGCCAGCCCCACTACTTGTACACCGCATTCCTTTTCATAGCGGAACCATAGCGTTCTCGACGCATAGATTTCCAGGCTGTTCGCAGGATTACGCCCCAGCACTACACAAAAGCATCCACGCAGCCCCTTTTTCTCGACCCGTTTCCGGTATCGAGCCGGATGTCTGGCCACCTTATCATCGGTATACAACTTCTCATCCCACCAGATCATAACACCTCCGCCTTTCCGCACTGCTACTTATCATACTTCCTCCAACTTTACATACCTATAGTCGCTATCGAACCACATATTGCTTATTATATCAGCAATATGTGAGCCTAAAGCAATAGTGGGTATGCAAAGTTGGGTGTGATTACCGGATCATTTCGAGGATCAGTTGTTTGGATGCATACTTTTCTGCTTCATCGTCACATTGGTTCAGTGCGTTCATCATGTAGTCTGCGATCTCCTGTGCACTCTTGAAAAAGGTTGGTAATTTTTCCACAGTTGCGGCCATGATGGCACGGCGAAACATACGGCTGCGTCCTTGAAATAACTCTTTCAGTTCACTAAGAAGTTTTTCTGTTTCCTGCTCTGCGATCTCTGCCGTAACGATCCCTGCTGATTCCTGACTCTCCAATGGTGCAAAGACACTGCTCGAATTAAGCTGAGACAAATGATGCAGTTTGATGAAAGCATCACTAAGCCCTGCTGCCTCAATTTCCTCTGCTCGTCCTTCCAATAGTTCATCCAGTGCCGCTTCCGCTACATTAACAGACTGATATAACTTTTCCTGTTGGCCTTCAACCGCAGGAAGCTTCTCGGCAAGCCAATTTAAGCGATCCTCTTCTGTCAAAAGATCCTCCCTCTGCCAAAGATCAATCTCTTTTTCCAAAAAGAGTGCATTGATGCCTCGGATCACATCATCTACTACCGTCATTTTCTCTTCATCAACACAATAAGGTTCTGTCACCACTAACGTATACACACCATTGATAATCTGTCCAATCTGCATATACAGATCAGATAGATCATTGAGCTTTGAAGCACTGACTCGTACTTTTTCTGCGTACAATTCATATAATGTGCGATCCATATGCTCGTAGTCTGCTTCCATCAATTCCTGAAGCACACCGGCAAATTCCGTAAAATACTGTTCCTGTGCAGGATGCTTATACAACATTGCACTGGTACGGAACATATACAAAAATCCCTCCAATGATTCTATCTCACTGCCCTTATAAACGGAAATGCAGTTTTTGATCAGATCAAAATAATGAGAACGGGTCATTCGCATCGGAAGCTGTCCCAGTACCACGCGTAAATTATCATTGATCGTCACATTATCATTTGAACCAAAGATAAAATTCATAACCTCCTGTGCAAATGCAGTGTCTTCCGGCAAAACTTCTTTCTCATCAAACCGATATTGAATACGGTTTAAAATATATTCATATACGACAAAGCAGTCCACATATCCGGTCAACACCTGCATACGGTCGATCACTTCCGTACGCATTGCTAAAATATGATCGACCAACTGTTTTCTCTGTGTATCATCCAATGTATCAGACATCGCCTGTCCCACTGTCTCATTCAAAGAAGTGATCATTTCCTTTGCCATCGCAATATATGGGTTGATATCTTCTGTGACCACCTCGTAAAACATGTAATATTCCATCATCAATTTGATCCTTGTATATCCATCATGAAGGATCATGCTCTGCTTCAGATACTCTGGTAACAGATCCCCAACTTCTTTATTACTATGTAATTTATTGACACACTCTCGTAACTTATTGCTCATATTTTTACCTTTCTATTCCGTGATGACCTGACATCCATATTCTGTCAGATCATCAAATTTATGACATTTTTACCACCCTGTTCCTGATCAAATTACCAAGTCTGTAACAATACCCAACTATCAAACCATTTCAAATACTTGGTTGCAAATGCCGGATCGATCGCAAGCCCGGACAACACCGGATAAAATAGGATAAATAACCCGATCGCACAGGCAACATAGACATAGATCGCCGGTTTGATCTTTGGTTTCCATTGTGCCAGCTTAAAGAAACTGTATCCCACCATAGCGGCAACGAAAGGTACGCTTGGAAAATAATGATAAATAAATACCACACGGCTTACCAAGAACCAAGGTGCATACTGCGACAGATACCCGATCAGCAAAAATCCGGCCTTACGGTCTTTCTCTTTCCACAGCAGATACAGCATATAAAACGCTGCCGGAATGCCGGCCCACCAAACAAGTGGATTACCAAAGGCACTGATACCCTCACGCAGATTGCCAATCGTTCCGGAATAATACCAGATCGGTCTTGTCATGATCGGCCACTCATACCATTTGGAAGAATACGGATGATCCGCTTTCAAAGCAGAGTGATAATCGAACATCGTTTTCTGTGCATTGATCACGCGCGTCAATAAGTTATGGTCTGTTCCATCATTAAATGGAATATAAGACAATATATAAATGATCGCCGGAACTGCCACAAAAAAGACGCAACAGAATCCAATCGTCTTCCAAAAATAACTGCTAAAATGATCAATAATATACGCATGTGAAATACCATTCGTCTGACCGCGTGGTGTCTTGCAGGCAATGACATATTCACGATATCTGCGATACATATGCAGGAAGAACAATATACACAGACCTACCGAGGAATAAATTCCGGTCCACTTACTGGCCCAGCTAAGCCCCATTGCAACACCGCAAAGTCCAAGCGGTATGAATGTCTTTTGCAGCTTTGTGTCGTAAAAACTCTTCTGCAGATAGCAGTACATGAAGTAATACGACAACATAATAAACAGTGTAACAAACACATCGATCGTCGCTATTCTTGTCTGCACGAAATGCATAAAGTCAAACGCAAACAATAACGTTGTCACAATGCTGATCCATTCCTTGTTGAAGAAACGTTTGGCAAACAAATAAATGATCGGAACCATAAATACTCCGAATAAGGTTCCCATAAAACGCCATCCGAATGGATTCATTCCAAACATGAGTACACCGCAGGCGATGAATATTTTACCAAGTGGCGGATGCGTGTTTTCATAACAGTACAGCTTATGTATCATCTCGTATGCCGTACGTCCATGATAGATCTCATCAAAGTACGTACCGTTCATTGCACTGGCACGTCCCTCAAATTCATCCTGCTCATCAAACAAATTCTTATACTCATCTCGATTCACAGGCTCCAATTTTTTGCCATTGCTATCCAAGAACACAAGCTCTAACAGACTATCCTCGTAATTATCCTCCGTCGGAGAAATTTTGACATATCTTGCCTGAACATTCAAGGTAAGACTGTTCCAGCAAAATACAGAACCTGCATCCCAATAGCTCTGCGTATTACCATTGTCATCTGTAACACCGGTCGAAAATGTTGTATAACCGGAATCCTTATTGTTACTGTATTCAATGTTATAGTGCGGATTATTTTCATACCCCAGATAATCCCATAACTGTGAAATGTTGGTAGTTTCACCGAAATCAAGAACGATCGCTCCTTCTTTCACAGCAGAATATGCTGTTTCCGGCGCCGACATATTCCCCAGACGCGCAAATGCTACCACTGCGTAGATCAATGTGATCACTGCCATTGCGATCCAGTCAACTTTCGTCATCTTGCTGAGCGTTACAGAACGGGCGATCTTTCCCTCTGATTCCTTTTTGCTTACATTGTTACGTGCATTATTCGCACGCGTATTCTTACGTCCTGCCTGTGCAGTCCGTCCGGTCGAAGTACGCGCGATCTCACCCTCTGACAAATAACCGTTAAAGCATGTCAACGCTACATATACCATGTAGCCAAATACGATCACCATACCGGCTGCAATTGCTAAGGTCACCGGTTCCTTGGCGTTAAAATTATTCAGATCATACACAAACTCAACATGTGCCATATTGAAAAATGCCATTCCTGACAACCCGGTAAATAAATAGGCAATCTCACGTTTCGGACGCATCGCAAATGCAAACAACAGCATAATGATCGCCGGATACACATAACGCTCATGCATGCGAACTGACAGCAAAAACATTCCTGTTACGATAAATGCCCCGACAAAATAGTAACGTGCCGGATTATTTTTTGCACGGAAATGAAGCCAGGTAGCTGCTGCCACGATCAAAATAATAAAAATAGTTCCCCAAGTCTGATACGTGATACCCATAAAGTGTTTCGTCTGTTCGGCCCAGTTTTGTCCAAACAATGTCCAAATATTATAAGCATTTACACTGGCAAATTTGTAAGATGCCAATGTCTCCGTATACTGTGATAACGCATCCTTAAATCCGAACGGGAGCATCAGCAGGGCGATCATCGCAATCGCAGCCAGACCAAGCCCCAGATTCTTCCAAAAATTCTTCCAGTCAAAGCCGTCTAAAAACACCTGATCGATAATGCCATAGATCAATACCGGTGTAAAAATAAGAGACTGCGGTTTTACCAATACTGCAACCGCAAATACAAAATACGACGGGATCAGCTTACGCTCTGTCACCAAATAGATCATTAATACAACGAAAAAGGTAAATACTGCATCTGTCTGTCCCCAGATTGCTCCATCGAGCAGTACCGCCGGTGCAAACAGATAGATTGCTGTTAAGATTCCCGCACCCTTCTGCGTCCAACGCTTTCCGGCAATGCGAAACAGCAGGTAAGCCGTGGCAAGATCGGCAATGATTGCCGGTGTCTTAGTAAGCATCACGCTAAGCGTAGAATTCCAAGCCACCCCAAGTACATGACGGATCGCACCGACCATATACAGAATATACATATATCCAGGTGGATAGTCTGTAAAAGAATCTGAAGAATAAAAATTACCAATCCCGTCCTTAAAGATCATGTCCCCCCAAGCGATAAAACAGTTCATATCCGTTTCATTGCCAAAATATTTTGCTGCCGCAATATAGCGAACGATCAATGCGACCGCCATGATCACCATAAAAAGAATACCCGTCTCCGGAACCTCCTGTACCTGGTATTTCTTCTTCTTTCCTTTTGGTGCTACTTTAATGCGCTCACACGAATCCATTGCAACAAAGCCATAGATCGTTGCGGCCGCAGCCAAAATAGCAATAACTGTAATTGCTGTCATTTCAACCTTCCTCCTAAATAATTACATGTATTTTTTGACATGCTGATGTGTAAATAAATGATCCGCACAATATTCATAATTGCCCTCACATTTGGAGCAGTAACGAAATTCCAGATCCGGAAATTCCTCCTGAGTCCTGCCACAAATTGCACAGCGATGCACAATACGCTGTCCGGCACCCGCTGCTTTCATCTTCTTCTTAAAACCTCTTCGTCTCCTCTGCTCTCCATATGACATCCGCTTGTAATCCCGCGTCATGAAGAAGAACAGTAAGAAGTTCCCCATTGCTACGATAACCGCAAACGCCTGACTAATATGCATCCAGCCATACGCCTGTGCCTGTGCTCCATACACGGCTGTCATTCCCATCATGCGAAAACCTGCCACAAAATTGCCCACTATCAAATAGCACATATAAATCGCATCCAATAGCGCAAGCCATTTTACTTTGATCGGAAGCACAAAATACAAAAGTAACTCCGTGTCCGGCTGGATCAGTGCAAAAGCAAAGAACATCGCCCAGTAAACATACTGAAAACCGGAATCATAAATTGCAATATGAAACGGACATAAATACAGGATCAGTGCTGCAATAATATTTAACAGATAACCACTAAAGAAATACATGTTAAATCGAAACGTTCCCCAGGCCCGTTCCAAAGATCGTCCAAACAAGAAAAACAGATTAACCTGGATCACCAAAAACAACACGCTGAGTACAAAGGACGTGCTGCCGCTAAAGCCGTACGGTTCCAGCAAATACGTAAACAATCTCCAGACTTGTCCATGCGCCACCTTGCTCATATCCAGACAAAGCCAGTTATAATAAATATCAAACGGTATTATCCCAAAATTTGTCAGCATCTCTAACAAAGCACCGAGACAATATGCACCAACTACGTAACGTGTCAAGTCAGGGATCGCATACTTTCCAAATTTGCGTTCCATCTTATTTAACCATTGTATCATATACTTGTCCTTTCTATGCCTGATATTTTCCCTGCAAAAACCCATCTGTTCACAGGATATTTTACATGCAATTCAAAAATGTACTACAGCGTATTTTTACAGCAATCGAAAAGAACGCCATAGTACATTTTATTATAGTGTGACGCGTATTCTTTGTCAATTGGATTCCCCGTCCGCAAGCGGGTGTATCCTGCGACAAAATATGCTATTTACAACAGGCTGCATCTCTGCTATTTACGATATGCAATACCTGGCAGCAGCATGACGTCCTCTGGCTCATTCTGCTCCAAAAAATCATTCAGCGAAACGTTCATTCTCTGTAAGAAAGACTGTAGGGAATCTCCCTGCTCGGTCACATACCTGTCATCATAGGGAACTGTCGTGTCAAACTCCCGCGTCATTTCATGGGATTGTCTCTCCTGATCTTCTTCGGAACGGTCAGCATCAACGGAAGTCTCTGCGATATTTTCCTGCACGTCCGGTGTCATCTCCTCCTGTCCGTTACCCATCCGCGGCATGATCAGATCTATATTGCATCCATCTGCTTTTTTTCCCGGAATGCAAACGGTATCACCCGGCTGTAGATTATATACATCTACATAAGGATTGGCACGTAACATCACTTCCAGCGGGACATGATATCTTCGGCTCAAAGCGTACAGTGTATCTCCTTTCTTTATCATATGCATATGTCCATTACAATACTCATGATTCATGGTGTATTCACCTTATGCCTTTATTTGCTACAGTATATTCTGCTTTCCGTGAAATGGTGACTCTACTCGCAGCCGCGGATCCGGATCTCACTCCACAAAAGCAAAAAATGTTTATTGCATTCCTCTCATAATAGCATTATAATAGGAAAATGCGACGAATTTTTGTGCCTCGCAAATCAAGCACAAACTCATAATTTATCGTTGCTGACATACCATTAGAAACTAAGAGTAATACAAGATACTAGATGGAGGGTATTTATGAAATTACACATGAATACATTGGGAATCGATATCGGTTCCACAACCGTAAAAATTGCGCTGTTAAATAAAGATGGCGAAATTATTTTTTCCGATTATCAACGGCACTATGCCAACATCCAGGAAACTCTTGCTGCTATTATTGAAAAAGCCTATGATGAATTTGGTGATCTGCCGGTTGCTCCGGTCATTACCGGATCCGGTGGACTGACGCTGTCCAAATATCTGAACGTTCCTTTCGTACAGGAGGTAGTAGCAGTTGCAACATCACTCAAAGATTACGCCCCTCACACCGATGTCGCCATCGAATTAGGCGGGGAAGACGCTAAAATCATATATTTTACCGGTGGTATCGACCAGCGTATGAACGGAATCTGCGCCGGTGGTACCGGGTCCTTTATTGACCAAATGGCTACCTTATTGAAGACGGATGCCAGCGGATTAAATGAATATGCTAAAAATTATAAAGCAATTTACCCAATCGCAGCTCGATGCGGCGTATTTGCCAAAACGGATATTCAACCTCTGATCAACGAAGGTGCAACCAAAGAAGATCTCTCAGCCTCTATTTTTCAGGCAGTGGTCAATCAGACGATCAGTGGTCTTGCCTGCGGTAAACCGATTCGCGGTAATGTTGCATTCTTAGGCGGTCCGCTTCATTTCCTGACCGAATTAAAGCAGGCATTTATCCGTACTCTCGGTCTGGAAGGCGACCAGATCATCGCTCCGGAACATTCTCATCTGTTTGCAGCCTCCGGTGCAGCAATGAACGCCAAGGAAGAAGATATGTCAAGCCTTGGCAAATTACACACCGATCTTTCCCAAGAGATCAAGATGGAATTTGAAGTAACCCGTATGGAGCCTCTTTTTAAGGATCAGGCAGAATACGATGATTTCTTGCAAAAGCATTCGCAAAATGATGTAAAGAAAGGCGATTTTGCAAGTTATAAAGGCAATTTATTCTTAGGGATCGATGCCGGTTCTACTACAACAAAGGTAGCTGTGATCGGCGAAGACGGTTCCCTGCTGTACTCATTTTACAGCAACAACAACGGAAGCCCGCTGAAAACAGCGATCAAGGCGATCAAAGATATTTACAGTAAAATGCCGGCTGGAGCACAGATCGTTCGATCCTGCTCTACCGGATATGGCGAAGCACTGTTAAAGGCTGCGCTCCTTTTGGACGAGGGTGAAGTAGAAACGGTAGCACACTACAATGCTGCTGCGTTCTTTGAACCGGAAGTAGACTGTATCTTGGATATCGGTGGTCAGGATATGAAATGCATCAAGATCAAAAACCACTCCGTTGATAAAGTTCAGTTAAACGAGGCTTGTTCCTCCGGCTGTGGTTCCTTTATTGAAACCTTTGCAAAATCTCTCAATTACGAGGTCGCTGATTTTGCGAAAGTTGCGTTGTTTGCCGAGAATCCGATCGATCTTGGATCCCGCTGTACCGTATTTATGAATTCCAAAGTAAAGCAGGCTCAGAAGGAAGGTGCCAGCGTTGCAGATATTTCTGCCGGACTTGCTTATTCCGTTATCAAAAATGCTTTGTTAAAAGTGATCAAGCTGACTGATCCAAAAGATCTCGGGGAAAAAGTCGTTGTTCAAGGTGGTACTTTCTATAACGATGCGGTACTGCGAAGCTTTGAGCGCATTTCCGGCTGCAAAGCCGTACGTCCGGATATCGCCGGTATCATGGGTGCGTTTGGTGCCGCACTCATTGCCAGAGATCATTATACCGGACAGGAAAGCACGATGCTCACGATCGACCAGATCAACGAGCTTCGTTTCGAAACGTCCATGTCTCGCTGCAAGGGCTGTACCAACCACTGCCTTCTCACGATCAATCGTTTTACCGGCGGCAGACAGTTTATTTCCGGCAACCGTTGTGAACGTGGTATTGGCGGTCAGAAAAACAAGAAGAATATTCCAAACCTTTTTGAATACAAGAACAAACGACTCTTCGCTCACTATAAACCATTGGATGAAGAGCACGCCGTGCGCGGTACGGTCGGTATTCCACGTGTACTGAATATGTACGAAAATTATCCGTTTTGGTTTACCTTCTTTACCGAACTTGGCTATCGTGTGGTACTCTCTCCGGAGTCCAGCCGCAAAATCTATGAACTGGGTATTGAGTCCATTCCAAGCGAATCCGAATGTTATCCGGCAAAACTTGCGCATGGGCATGTATCTTGGCTGATCAAGCAGGGACTCGATTACATTTTCTATCCTTGCGTGCCATATGAACGCTGTGAGGTAGAGGGTGCCGGCAACCATTACAACTGCCCGATCGTCACCTCTTATGGTGAAAACATCAAAAATAATGTTGAAGAACTGCAGGATGGCAAGATCAAATATCAAAACCCGTTCCTGTCGTTTGAAAGTGAAAAAATATTAACAAAACGTCTGGTAGAATACTTCACGGAAGAAAACGGCATTTCCAAAGAGGAAATCCGCCGTGCGGCTGCTGCAGGATGGAAAGAAATGCAGCATGTACGTGATGATATGTCCGCCAAAGGACGAGAAGTACTCGCTTATATGGAAGAAAACGGCTGCCACGGTATCGTGCTCGCCGGTAGACCATATCACACCGATCCGGAGATCAATCACGGTATTCCGGAACTGATCACCTCTTTCGGTGTTGCCGTATTGACTGAAGACAGTGTATCCGAACTCGGCAACGTAGATCGTCCTACGATCGTTATGGATCAGTGGATGTATCATTCCCGTCTGTACAAAGCGGCCTCTTATGTAGCAACCCGTTCCGACTTAGATCTGATCCAGCTCAACTCATTCGGCTGCGGACTGGATGCGGTAACGACCGATCAGGTCAGCGATATACTGACGCTGCAGAATAAGATCTATACGGTATTAAAGATTGACGAAGTTAATAACTTAGGTGCTGCACGTATTCGTATCCGCTCTCTGCTCGCCGCTGTTCGTGAACGCGAGCGCAAGCAGATCAAACCGGTCAAAAAAGATACTGCACACCACCGCGTAGTCTTTACAGAACAAATGCGTAAAGATTATACGATCCTTGTTCCACAGATGTCTCCGATCCATTTCGATATTCTCGAACCGGCACTGGCATCCTGCGGATACAATTTGGAAGTATTACCTAGCACCGGCGAGTGCCTGGATTACGGATTAAAGTATGTAAACAACGATGCATGTTATCCATCCCTGCTCGTTGTCGGACAGTTTATGCAGGCATTGCTTTCCGGCAAATATGATCTTAACAAAGTAGCGTTGATCATTACGCAGACCGGTGGTGGATGTCGTGCAACCAACTATATCGGATTTATCCGTCGTGCTTTGGAAAAAGCAGGCATGGAGCAGATTCCTGTCATTTCCATGAGCGCCGGCATTGAAAAGAATCCGGGATTAGACATCAACTACAAGATGGCTGACCGTGCATTACAGGCATTGATCTACGGCGATGTATTTATGCGTGTCCTCTACAAAACACGTCCTTATGAGGCAGTTCCGGGATCTGCCAATGCATTGCATGAAAAATGGTTGAAGATCGCACAAAAATCCGTTCAAAACGGAAAACACAGCGAATTTAAGAAAAATATCCGCGGCATTGTGAAAGAATTTGATGAACTTCCATTGCTGGATGTAAAGAAACCGCGTGTTGGTATTGTCGGCGAGATTTTAGTTAAATTCCTTCCACTTGCCAATAACTTCTTAGTCGAATTATTGGAGTCTGAAGGTGCCGAGGCAGTATGTCCGGATCTGATCGATTTCTTTATGTACAGTCTTTACAATGCAAACTTTAAGGCGGATTATTTAGGCAAAAAGAAATCCAGTGCTTTGATCAACAACGCTGCGATCCGTTTTATTGAACATTATCGCAAGACGATGCACGATGCCCTGACAGAGAGTAAACGCTTTGACCCACCGGTTCCAATCGCCAAACTTGCAGAATATGCTTCACCGATCGTTTCCTGTGGTAACCAGACCGGTGAGGGTTGGTTCTTAACCGGTGAGATGATCGAATTGATCCATTCCGGTGTTCCAAATATTGTTTGTACACAGCCTTTTGGCTGTCTGCCAAACCACGTTGTCGGCAAAGGTGTTATCAAAGAATTACGTCACTGCTATCCGGATTCCAATATTGTTGCTGTTGATTACGATCCTGGTGCCAGCGAAGTGAACCAGTTAAACCGAATCAAATTGATGCTCTCAACAGCCGCAAAAAACTTGAAACAACCTGAGAAAGAGTAGTTTCCTATAAAGTAACAAAAGAGGCATGTACGAATACAATTCATACATGCCTCTTATTTCACTTAATAGGAAATTGCTGTTATATAATGTGATGCCACCAAGAATTGCTTTAGCAATTCTTGCAAAGCAAAGCCAGCGCTTTGCTTTTTTTATCTCGTCTATTCCTTAAAATAGTCTGCATTAAATGTCTTTTCATCGGACATTTTCTGCTCTGGTGTTTCCGGATGCCAAGGTGTCTGCCCCGGTGCTACGCCCATATTTTCATAGCCTTCTGTACTCTTACCAAACTGTGCTTCTTCCTGCGGTCTGGCAAAAGCTTCCTGATCGCTGTTATATGATGAACCATTGTAACTCTGTTCATTTCCATTATATTGCGAACCGGCGTTATCCTGCTCTTCTCTGCCATACTGTGGACCTGCATAATCCTGCTGATTTCCGTTATACTGTGGACCTGCATAATTCTGTCTGCCCGGCATATCGTTATTATAATTCTCTCCGACCGGCCGGAATCCTTCCCATTCCACGATCTTGCCTTGTTTGTTCAAATTGTACACCAAATAGACAATACCAAGACCAAGTACAAGCGTCACGCCAAGACCACCTTCTAAGCCAAAGCCTGCACCGTTGATCAAACCATGTCCCTTCACGTTGCTGCTGTTTAAGATTGCCGGCTGTAGAGAATTACCGCTGACCTGAATACCATAAATATTCCCCTGTGCAAAATTCCACAAACTGTGGAACGCACCAACAACCCAGATATTTTCACATTTTACCAACAACAGTGCTGCGAAAATACCAAACAGGAATAAGTTAAATACCGCAAGTGGCGTCAAGCCGGAATTGGCACCATGTAACATAGCAAAGAACAGTGCACTGAGCACTGCCGAATACACGACGGAATGTCTTCTCGACAACGATACAAACAGATAGCCGCGGCAAAGCACCTCTTCTGCCATGCCCTGTACCAAATATCCAACAAGGTAACCAAGAATCCACAGAGGTGCCATATTGGTCACCAATCCTTCTACATGAATACTTCCTGTTAGAACACAGATCAAATATGCTACGCTAAAAAATAGTGCTCCAGCCACAGCACCCTTCAAATACTGTGGAACCATTCCCTTCTTACGAAATCCTAATGTACGGATCTTTCTCTTCTCCCAAAAACGGCAATAGACAAAAACAACCGCAATCATCAGGATTTCTAATAAAAGTGTTGCAATGGTCATCCAATCCGGCAAATGGAGTGCATAGTCCTGCATTTTCTGCATATATTGCAGCGAATCCATCGATCCGTCCGCGACAGACTGTGCCGTTTTCATAAACTCCGGATCACTCACGAAATAACCGATCATTAAAGGAATCGTACCAATGGACATTGCGATCGAACTGACCACAAAGACTACAATCGCGATCAATATCTCAAGCACGGCGATAAACCCTCTCCGTCCTCGCATCGCTTCCAGCATAAACTCCGGTTTCTTGATATCTTTCATAAACTCCTCCTAATTCTTGTTACAATACCCCTCTCAGATGATATCTTACTCTTCCAACAAGTTTTCCATGCTCTTCAGACTGATCAATATGGTCGACGTATTGTGTAATAATGCCGACATTGTTGGCTGAAGTACACCACCAACGCCGAACAAAATAAGTGCTGTATTAAATCCTACAATAACTTTATAATTTCTGTCAATACGCTTCATCAAAGCATTGCTGATTTTCTTGAGTGTAATGATCTCACGCAAGTCATCTGCTGCGATCGTAACATCTGCAATCTCTCTGGCAATTTCCGCGCCCTCACTGATCGCAATGCCTACATCAGCCGCCGACAATGCCGGAGAATCATTAATCCCATCACCAACCATAATAACCTTATGTCCTGCTTTCTTTTCCTGCTCCACAAAATTAGCCTTATCCTCCGGAAGCACTTCCGAATAATACGCATCAACACCAGCCTTTTGAGCAATATTAGCAGCAATGCGGTCACTGTCACCAGTCATCATCACAACCTTATGAATACCAAGATGTTTTAATTCACGGATCACCTCAGCTGTCTCAACTCGCAGTGGATCTTCGATACAGATCACGGCAACCAATTTACCATCCATCGCCATGTACAAATGAGAATATTGCTCCGGAAGCTGCTCAAACTGTTCCTTCTTATCCTCCGGAACGACAGCGCCCTCGTCTTCAAAGACAAAATGATGACTTCCGATAATGATCTTCTTGTCATTGATCGTAGAGGAAATACCATGTGCCACGATATATTCTACTTTCGTGTGCAGTTCTTCATGAACAAGACCGCGTTTCATTGCCTCAACAACAACTGCCGTTGCCATAGAATGTGGGAAATGCTCTTCTAAACAGGCTGCAATACAAAGCAGCTCATCAGGGCTTCTATCGTCAAACGGAATCACCTCAACTACCGTAGGCTGTGCCTTAGTGAGCGTTCCTGTCTTATCAAACACGATCGTATCAGCTTCCGCAACTGCCTCTAAGAATTTACCGCCTTTCACAGTAATATCATGTGCACTGGATTCACGGATCGCCGACAGTACCGACAACGGCATTGCCAATTTCAATGCACAGGAAAAATCAACCATCAATACTGACAACGCTTTCACAGTATTACGTGTCAATGCCAACGTAAGGCCGGTACCCAAAAACGTATATGGTACCAGTCGGTCAGCTAAGTGCTCCGCTTTGCCTTCCAAGGACGACTTAAGCTTCTCGGAATCCTCGATCATCGTCATGATCTTTTCGTATTTGCTGGATCCGGTACTTTCTTTGACCAAAAGAGTAATCTCTCCTTCTTCAACAACGGTACCCGCATAAACAGGACTTTCTGCCGCCTTACGCACCGGCAGCGACTCTCCGGTAAGCGACGCCTGATTGACTAACGCTTCTCCCTCCATCACAATGCCATCAAACGGAATAACAGCTCCCATATGTACACGAATCCGGTCGCCCTCCTTAATCTGCGCAACTGACACCTGCACTTCCGTATCATCGGTAACAAGCCATACTTTATCAATATTGAGGGACAGACTTCGTGCCAGATCTCCGACTGATTTTTTATGCGTCCATTCCTCTAAGATCTCACCCATACTAAGTAAAAACATGACAGCGCCCGCCGTCTTATAATCACCTCGTATTAAAGACACACTGATCGCCGTTGCATCCAACACCGGTACTTCTATTTTTCTTTTAGCCAAAGTCTTAACACCTTGCACAATATATTTGACCGATCTCACAGTAGCGATCCCGGCCCGTAACGGTGCCGGCAAAAATATCTTGTTTACAAAATGTACTACCGTCTGATCAACCAATTTATCCCAATAAAAACGATTCATTTCCCGTCCTGAATTTTTGAGATACACCTCCGGCACTTCCACCTTATCATAAGAAAACTGTCCTAATGCCGTAATAATATGTTTACGGCTTCCTATATAACAGATCGTAACGTCCATAGTACGTTCCTGTACCTTGACCGCCGTTACATCTTTCATCTGCTCAAATTGATATTGCAACGTGTCTGCCTGCGCAAAACTCATTGCTTTTCCGATCAGATGTACTCGAATACGACCTCTTATCTCATGTTTAATGACAAACTTCATAATTATTCATGCCTTTCTAACCATTGAAACCGGTATTCTAATTAAAACGCTGTCCGGGCATCTCTGCACAGAGCACACCCGGACAATAAACGACAAAACACCTGTAGACAGCGACCCCGTCCACAGGTGCAGCGTTAATTATTCTTCTGTTGTTTCCGCTTCTACAGTCTCTTCCTCACCAAGAACCTCTTCTGCTTCCGCACGGTCCTCATTGATCTGCTGTGCCTCTGCATAAATATCCTCGGCATTCTCCTGCACTTTCGTTGCTGTCTTTAATACACACTCCTTAGCACGAAGAACGGCTGCTGTACAATTTGTATAAAGCTTCTTTGCATCTTTGCTGGATAATACTTTGATACCTGCAGTACCAAATGCTACACCGGCTGCAAACACTCCTAATTTTTTACCATCCACTTTTTTTAAACAATCTAACATATGCTTCCTCCATTTCCGAAGCATCACAAAACCGTGCGCTTCTGCTATGATCTATTGTAGAGAATTCTCAAAAAAGTATTATACATTACGATTTTTTGAATTTCCAGCCAAAAGCGGCCTTATTGATATATTTTATCAACAAGACCGCTTTTAGACTTAAATCAAAAGAATCCATATAATAATTTCATGACAAAATGCTCCCAGAATGCTTTTGCCACAAAATGATACATCTAAACTTATGCGTTCACAAGCTGTTTACCAATCTCGATGCAGTTTTGTAATGCAGCCTCATCCGGCGCTTCCTGACAGATCACGCCTTCACCGCCAACCAGTGTTGCTCCGGCAGCGGTCATGCGGTCTTCCCAGTCGCGCATCCACTGACCATCTCCCCATCCATAAGAACCAAATAACGCGATCTTTTTGCCATTGGCAAACCTCTCAACATCCTGAACAAAAGGTTCCATCTCCATTTCCTCAAGCACCTCAGCGCCCATCGCCGGACATCCCAATGCAAATGCACCCTCTGCTTTTAAATCTGCAATATTAGCATCGCTGACAAATACAACATCCGCCTCACCACCGGCTGCTGTAACACCCTCACCGATTGCCTCTGCCATAGCCTGTGTGTTGCCACCTTGTGTCCAGTACACAATTGATACTTTGCTCATAATAATCCTCCATTCTTTTATGTTCCTGTTATCCTGCAATCTCGTTTTGCTGAATATCAGGCACCATATTTATACCGCGAAGTTTCTTCGCCTATATTATTTGTAACGATACAGAATCACAGTGCATTCCCGGATCTTGCCCCGATCTCACGAAGCAAAAAGATAATCCTGCGAAATTGCTCTGCTTTCCGCATCAAGAGCTACCCCTACAATATCCTCCATCCCAACGCCACAATACAGCAGATCCAAAAGCCACTCTCTTGCTTTATCATATTGTGCAAACAACCGAAGCTTCTTTTGCGGTTCTGCATACACTTTCCAATACCCCTCACACAAAGAGTTCTTTCCTTCGTATATAATAAAGCCTTCCACATCCTCCGGCGGATATCCGAGCAGTACTCCCATCTCGTGCGGGAACTGCTGTTTTTTTTGCATATATCGGATATATCTGCTGCGAAACTTGGTCAATACCCGCTCCAAGTGCAGATCCCTATAGCCCAAACGATGCATCAATATCCGCACCTCCTCTTGCTGTAAAAACTGCTCCAGCCATTCTTTTTGATAGATCAGCAACGACACCGACCCATTTCTTCCGCCCAAACCGCAAAATGAAAAATTACTTTTATCCAATATTTCACATAATCTTTTATAATGTCTACTGTCAATCTGAAACAGATTAGACACCTTCAAACCGGTAATAAGCGGTGCACACTGAAACGCCAATTGCAATTCTATCTCATCCAAATCTGCATTCTGCATGATTTCCCAGGTTTCTATTCGCATGACCGTTCCCTCCTTTTAAGTTAGTCTCTGCTAACTTATCTGTATGATAACTAACTCCTTTCCATTCGTCAATACATACTTCTGATACGTTTTCTCATTTTGTTCAGTCTCTGATGAATACATGCCTAAAGGAGTGCCTGAGATGTCCCGGTTTAGCAAGGTAATTGCTATATTTTTTTGATGGCAGGATTCACTATCTAATAGCTGCAAAATATAATTAGACCATCGACATAATAAGCAATATGTGGTTTGAACAGTAACTTCCGGTATGGGAAGTTACTGTAGTGAGCAGTTTCCTATAAAGTAACAAAAAAAGGCATCAACATAAGTTTCTGCCTTTTTTGTAGAATTCATACGGAATAAAAACATAAATGCACACGATATGTTTTTGTCCCCTATATAAAATGCTTTTGCAAAACAATCTATTAACTACATTACCTTAAACATATTCTTGCGGCTGATCACTCCGATTTCTTCCAGAGAATTGATCATACGATATACGGTTGCCACACCGATCTTGGAGTCTTTCTTGGATGCCTTAAAATAAATTTCTTTGCAGCAAGAACAATCCTCCTCCAGAATAATATCTAAGAGTATCATACGCTGCTTCGTAATTCTGCAGCCGGAGTCTTTCATTTTCTGAATAATCACTTCTTTTGCCATCACAGTACCCTCTTCTTTCTATAACTTATTATAGTTAGTGTTTACTAACCCACCTTCAAAAAATAATGCGAAATAATTTTTATTTCACGGTAGTTAGTATAATCTAACTTCTATTAGTTGTCAATGCTTTTTTCTTTTTTCTTGAAAAAAAATAGGAGACGTTATATAGTATATGTTGTGTGTTTCGATATGAAGTTTACAGGAAAATGGTGGTTTCACCTGCCGAAGGAGTAACACTCTCAGGTGCCGTGCAATACGGTGTAACTGTAAATGGATCGACTCTCTGGAGAATTCTGCGGTTTTGGCAGATACCGAAGGTGCAACAAGCCTATGGCTGGAATCTCTCAGGTAAAAGGACAGAAAACAAAAGAAAGGTAAAAAAAATGTGGAAAGAAATCAATAATTTTCTCGTAACTGTTGACAATTTAGTATGGGGCGTCCCTCTGATCATATTGATCATGGCAGGTGGACTTCTTCTAACAACCCGTATCAAACTACTTCAAGTTCGCAAACTTCCGTTAGCACTCAAGTGGATGATCAAAAACGAAGAAGGTGGCGAAGGTGAAATTTCTAGTTTCTCGGCACTTTGTACAGCACTAAGTGCTACGATCGGTACCGGCAATATCGTCGGTGTCGCAACAGCAGTAGGTGCCGGTGGTCCCGGTGCTTTATTTTGGATGATCGTCGCAGCCTTCCTAGGAATGGCTACAAAATTCTCCGAAGGATTACTTGCTGTAAAATATCGTGTTGTTGCGAAAGATGGACATAGCTTAGGCGGTCCTTTCTATTACATAGAGCAGGGAATGGGCAAGCGTTGGAAATGGCTCGCAAAAATATTTGCATTTTTCGGCGTATGCGTTGGATTATTCGGCATCGGTACCTTTAGTCAGGTAAATGGTATCTCCAGTGCCGTAAACAACTTCTTTGATCCAAATAATACACACCGTGTAAAATCCATTCCTTTTTTGGCAGATTATTCCTGGTCTGTTGTGATCGCTTCTTTAATCTTAACGTTCTGCGTTGCCGCCGTATTGATCGGTGGTGTAAAGCGAATCGCAAGCGTCAGTCAGGTTATCGTACCATTTATGGCAATTTTATATTTCGTCGTTGTTATTATCTTAATTCTTTGCAATATTACAGCACTACCGGCAGCAATTAAAACAATCGTTGTTGCAGCATTTACGCCGAAGGCCGTCACCGGCGGAGCCGTAGGAAGTATGTTAGTTGCTATGCAGAAAGGTGTTGCAAGAGGTATCTTTTCCAACGAAGCCGGTCTTGGTAGTGCACCGATCGCAGCAGCTGCTGCACAGACCAATGAGCCTGTTCGCCAGGGTCTTGTCAGCATGACCGGTACTTTTATTGATACAATCGTAATCTGTACATTGACCGGTCTGTCTATTGTACTTACCGGAGCTTGGAAAGTACCGGGCTTAGAGGGCGTTCAGGTAACAACTTATGCATTCCAGAAAGGACTACCTTTCCCGAATGAATTTGCCTCTTTCGTGTTAATGCTCTGTCTGGTATTCTTCGCCTTCACAACGATCCTTGGATGGGATTATTACAGTGAGCGCTGCTTAGAATACTTAAGCGGAGGTAATATGAAGCATGTGAAGTTCTTCCGATATATTTATATCCTTGCGATCTTCATCGGACCATATATGACTGTAAAAGCTGTTTGGACGATTGCAGATATCTTCAATGGATTGATGGCATTGCCAAACATGATCGCATTATTCGCACTGAGCGGTGTTGTTGCTAAGGAAACAAAAGATTTCTTTGAACGACATAAACGAGGCGAGATCAAATAATGCCTACGAAATGCTAGGCAATGCAATGCAGACCTTACAAACCAAGAAAAAACCGGAAGAAGAGTAGAGTGTTTCCACTCTACTCTTCTTCCGGTTGAATATACTCACATAATATTTCTGACAGGTACGACATCTCTGTGTCTCCAAAACAGGACAGCAGCACAAAATCTAACCGATATCTCGGATTTAATGGTGCCATATCGCATTTTTGCAGGGCTTCCTCTGCCATCTGCTCAAACATCTCTTTCGCTTCCTGTTGATCGTATTCCCTATCCTGCTTTTCATTTTCCTCCAGATAACGGTGTACTGCAACCCACTGGATCATAGGCAGGATATCCGAACGCTGCACCTGACGACAGCGCTGTTTTTGACTTTTTATCTTGATCGACCACTTCTTGTCCCTCGTCTTGGCATACTCACTGGATAATCGGAATAAACACTCCTTTTGCTTGGATACCGTCAATAGCTTAGATACATAATCATCGGTCATAAAGTGAAATTCCGACGGCATATTTTTAAGCTGTTTCTGAAAAACGATGCTCCTGCCACTATCCCGCTCTTCCTGCGGGATCAAAATAGCTGCATACAGTTCGCGCAGCATCACCAGATTCTTTTCCATTTTGGAATAATACAGCAAATGATCCCATTGTATGCTTCGTAATGAATTTTGGTCAATGCCCGGATCTTTACGTCGCTTTTTATTTTTCAAATACTGCACAACACCTCTATCATAATCTGGTGTCTTGTATCCATGTTCTGCCGACCACTCCTCAAAATCCGTCTGCTCCAAAGCACGAACAAGACGTTCATGTACTTCTTTGTTGGCATAATACACGATCTTTTCCCGGTATTCATGGAACACTTTCAGTCCCATTTTACCATAGCCCTTAAACATCGAAGCATGCTCTAACATCCATTCCAGAAAATCAGCCGGTTCTTTGTCTTTTTGCACTCTGTACATATTCCATAGCTGGCTGGTATGACTCTTTTGCTTTAATTCCGTGTCCTCGCTCGCTTCCTGTTCAAAGATCTGCAGCATATCCTCATATTTGTTATTATCAAGATGATGTGCCGCACAATATAAACATAATATTTCCTGGTAATCATTGATCTGAATACCCGGTTCTTGTATGCCTTGTCTTAGACAACGCTGCAATTGTTCTTCATCAAAAGAAAGAGCAAGCGCCATCTTTAGGATCTGTTCTCTTTTGGGAAATACTGCGTTCTCCCCATCCAGCGCAAGCCAACGTCGTAATGTCGGCCTTGACACGATCTTCTTTTTGCCAAGTACCATATTTAGCTTTTTATATGTTTCCACACGCCAGGCGGCCTGCTGCTCTACATCTGCATCCATCCACTGCTGTGGCGTCTTACACAACAATTCTAATGTCATATATACATCGAATCCCAAAAAAACGGATCGGTCATTGATGACCGCAATCTTCTCTGCAATCTTTCTCGTACTACTCTGTGAGCTCATCCATATCACCATCCATATGTATTTTTGTTGGTTTTTTAGTTTTTTTCGGTGCTTTGGTCCGCTTCGGTGTCGCTGCTACCTCCGGTGTCTTTATCACCTTTGGCTTTTTCGTCCGTACCGGGTGCTTTGTTGCCTTTGGCTTTTTCGTCCGTACCGGGCGCTTTGTTACCTTTGGCTTTTTCGTCCGTACCGGCTCTGTGGCAGTTGGTGACGGTTCTGTCGAAGCCGTTGCCGCATCTGCCTGTGGAACTACCGATCGTCCCGCCTGATCTTCCGGAAGTCTCGTCGGTTCTGCCGAAGCGATCACTGGCGGTTTCATCTCCGCTTTGCCATGATCTGCTGCCATCTGACGATACCCGATACCGCTGATCACTGCCAAAACGCCAACCATGATTCCAAAGGTGACCACCCACTTTTTGTGTTTGCGGCGTCTTTCCATCTGCTCTAACTGATCCGACAAATGATGAATATGCCGCTCCCGCCTTTTCTGCTTACCAAGTGCTTCCTCACGCATAGCCTCACGGCTCTCGCCAAGCACAGATGCCGACTCAACAACTTCTGCCATATCTTTACGATGCGCCGGACACTCATAGAGCGTTTCGTACAACTCGTCTAATGTCTGCAATCTCGCACTGCTTTCCACAGCCAGTCCATGCATAATGACTTCAGCCACATCTTTGGTAATATCCACCGGATACTCCCACAATGGCTTGATCGTGTCGTTAAATACTCTCTCTGTCGCATCTATAGGTGCCTGTCCGGTCAACATATAATAAATCGTAGCGCATAAGCTGTATACGTCTGTCCACGGTCCCCTCTTGCCTCGCTTTTCCAATTGTTCATATGCCGAGAATCCCTGTTTGTATATAGAAGTCCGCGTCTTGTCATCAATGGCATTTGCATGTCTGACTGCGCCAAAATCAATCAATACGCCATTGCCCTCTGCATTTATGATCACGTTATCCGGGCTGACATCTTGATGAACAAGACCCCTCTGATGCAGGTCCAGCAATGCCCGGATCGGATTGTGCAATATATTCCAACAATTTTGTGGTGAAAATGGTCCATTCCGTTTCACATAATCCTTAATGCTGCCTCCACGCACATAATCCATAACCAAATATACACTGTCATTTTCTTCAAAAAAACTGCGTGTACGGACAATGCCTTCCTGTGTGCCAAACTGTGACAGCACTCTGGCTTCTTTGAGAAAATCGTCCTTGCCACGTTCAAATAACACTTTGGATTCCGGAGTATACGGGGTAACCTGATAAGATGATCTGGTTTTATCGCATTTTCGCCAAACCAGACCATTTGGGAAATATTCTTTGATCGCCACAGCGATCAAAAGCGTCAGATCCAGACCGATATATGTAATACCAAATCCACCCTCACCAAGCACACGACCAACCAAATATTTGCCGTGAAATAACTTACTGCCATGCGGAATATGATGCGGGGCATCCGAAATCTTCTCTGCTGCCAGACCGCAATGTGGACAAGTTCCATCCCAACTCAATGGCTGCATACAATTCATACAATACTTTTTGTCTTCCAATGTCTGTACTACTCCCTTATGTGTATCAATGCTGATATACTGATTTTGTCTATTGTTTTCTTAATTATATGTCATAGTTGTCTATCAATTTCTTATTTTTTTATCCGTTTTTTCCCATCCGACACAACAGCTGTTTAAGAAGTAATGCGCTAGGATAACCGCATTTTCTTTACTTTCGTAAATTTGCTGTACTTCCGGCGTCCGTTTACTTTCTTGTAGATACGTATTTTGTACGTCACGGTTTTCATCTTCCTGCTATAGGCAATGTTAATCTTGCGGTGTCCACGCTGCAAGTAATTGTTCATAAGTTTGATCCGTCGAAAGCCTTTCGCAGTTTTACGGTAAAATTGCAAATAACAATTTTGTTTCTTGCACAGA
>ERZ773194.1519-NODE-1519-length-24620-cov-8.137106_pt1 | contig 24620 bp, 9 predicted proteins | sample MGYA00511240_ERZ773194 | MGnify/ENA primary metagenome ERZ773194 (study PRJEB29015, sample SAMEA2737774) | human gut metagenome | biome: human gut; feature: human-associated habitat; material: faeces | place: China | collected 2012 ... | reverse complement strand
GCACGCAGGTCAGAGAAGCTATGAACAACCTTATCTACAACTGGAAGCGCCTTATCGCAGCCGAAGTAACGACCGTTACCTTCACCTTCACCGTGAACGGTGTAACTCATGCGGTTCTTACCGGCAACCAGGGCGATCCCGTTGATCTCAGCACGATTGCAGCGCCCGACGCACCTGTCGGAATGCACTTCGTCAGCTGGGGCAATGTACCCGCAACGTTTGACGCCGACGCCTCCTTCGAGGCAGTGTTCGCAAACAACACGGATACAAAGTATACTGTAAATGTTTATAATATGGACACCACCGGCGCTTATCCGTCAGCTCCCGACAGCACCTATCAGGGTGCCGGCGAGACCGGTTCGACCGCCGACATAACCGCCGACGCAGTTCCCGCAGAGGGCTTCTCGCTCGATTCCGCGAAGAGCGTCCTTACCGGCACTATCGCCGCTGACGGTTCTCTTGTCCTCAGCATTTACTATTCGCGTAACCAGTACACCGTAACATATGCTAATACGGACCTCGCGCCCGATACATATTATTACGGCGCTACTGTTTCCGCTCCCACTCCCGAAAAGGCCGGATTCACATTTGCCGGCTGGGTGGAGGAAGTTCCCGCCACCATGCCCGCGAACAATGTTGTTCTTACGGCTAAGTGGGATGAGCTTCCCGCAAACTACGACGAGTACAATATAGCTGTCGCAGCCGCCAACGCCAAGAAGGCAGAGACCGACTACGACAAGAAGTACACTGCCGACACCAGAGCTGCCCTTGATGCCGAACTTGAAGTCGACGTCTCCGGCAAGAAGCTCAGCGAGCAGCATATTGTTGATGCTCAGACAGCGAAGATAAACGCCGCTGTTGAGGGTCTTAAACTCATGACCTACAACGCAGAGTTCTATGTTGACAATGAGCTTTATCGTACCGTCGCCACAGAGGTTGGCGCTCAGATCGTCGCCCCCGAAGCTCCCACCAAGGAAGGCTACACCTTCACAGGTTGGAACCCCGAAGTCGGAGTTATGGGTGTCGAGGATGTTAGATTTGACGCTAAGTTCTCGGCAGGCACCGTCGGCTACAAGGTTGAGACCTATGTCATGGGTCTTGACGGTAACTACGGCGACGCTGCTATCGAGGATAAGTCTGCTACTACCGGCGAGACTGTTTCCGTAACCCCCGAGACCCGCGAGGGCTTCACGGTTGCAGATAACAGTGTCCTTTCCGGCACAGTCCTTGCGGACGGCAGCCTTGTTCTTAAGGTCTACTACAGCCGTAACCAGTACAAGCTTTCTGTTGACGGCGTAGAGTCCGATGTTTACTATGGCGCAGCTCTTAACATTGCCGCTCCGGCAGCAAGAGAGGGCTTCACCTTCACCGGCTGGAATGTCGAAGTTCCCGCCAACATGCCCGCATCTGACCTGACCCTCGTTTCCCAGTGGAGCGAGAACGACGCTGACTACACCGCTTACAACGCGGCAGTCGCAGCGGCTAAGGCAAAGCAGGGCGAAGAGAATTATGACAAGATGTACACCGCCGAGACCAGAGATGCTCTCGCAGGCGCTCTTGCCATAGATGTTGCCGGTAAGAAGTTTTCCGAGCAGTCTGTTGTCGATGCAGCTACCAAGGCTATCAACGACGCAGTTGCAGCTCTCGAAGTTATGACCTACAACGCGATCTTCACGGTCGACGGCGCTCAGTACGAAGTCGTTCCCACGAAGGTTGGCGAGCAGATCGTCGCTCCGAAGGATCCCGCTAAGGAAGGCTATGTCTTCAAGGGATGGGATAAGGAAGTCGGCAAGATGGGCGTTGAGGATATCACCTTCGCCGCCCAGTTCGAAGAGGCGTCCGGCATTGCCTACACCGTCGAGGTTTACACGATGGATGTCAACGGCAACTACGGCGCAGCTGAGACAAAGACCCTTTACGGCACCACCGGCGCCCAGGTCACTGCAGACACAACTGCCGCCGAAGGCTTCACCTTCGACGAGTCGGCAGACAATGTTGTCAGCGGCGAAATCGCAGCAGACGGAAGCCTCGTACTGAAGGTCTACTTTGCCCGTAACCAGTACAAGCTTACTGTTGACGGCGTAGAGTCCATGGTTTACTATGGTGCATCTCTTGAGTTTGCCGATCCCATAAAGGAGAATGAGATCTTTGCCGGTTGGGATCCTGAGCTTCCCGAGACCATGCCCGCACACGACGTAACAGTCGTTTCGACATGGGTTAAGGTCGACGCCGACTACACAGAGTACAAGGCGGTCAGAGCTCACGCGGAAGGAATAGTCAACGATTCCGAATATCCGTATGAGGCAACCTATACGGCAGAGTCGAGAGCGGCTCTCGATGCGGCTCTTGCCATAGTCGTTCCCGAGGGTCTGAAGTACGACGAGCAGCATATAATCGATGCAGCCGAAAAGGCTATCGAAGATGCAGTGCTCGGTCTTGATCTCATGAGATACAAGGTCACCTACCTCTACGATGACGGTTCTGTCTTTGTTGAGTTCGACGGTGATAAGGGCGGCTTAGTCAGCTACCAGGTTCCTGTTCCCTCAGAGAACCCGACTAAGGAAGGCTATGTCTTCACCGGCTGGGATCATGAGATTCCCGCAAACATGCCCGCACACGAGCTGACCTTCACGGCTCAGTTCTCCGCAGGCGAAGTCACCTACACGGTTGAGACCTATGTCATGGGTCTTGACGGTGAGTACGGCGCTGCCGAAAGTATGACTGTTCCCGCAACCACGGGCGAAGAGGTATCTCTTATTCCCGAAGGCCGCAACGGCTTCACGGTTGCTGATAACAGCGTCCTTTCCGGCACAGTCCTTGCGGACGGCAGCCTTACCCTTAAGATCTACTACAGCCGTAACCAGTATAAGCTTACTGTTGACGGCGTAGAGTCCGATGTTTACTTCGGCGCAGCTCTCGAGATAGCCGATCCGGCTCCCAGAGAGGGCTACACCTTCGCCGGCTGGAGCCCCGTGGTTCCCGCCACCATGCCTGCAGAGGATCTGACTCTCGTTTCCCAGTGGAGCGAGAACGGCGCTGACTACACCGCTTACAACGCGGCAGTCGCAGCAGCCCATGCAAAGCAGGCCGAGTCCGACTACGCAGCAAGATACACCGAGGCGAGCAGAAATGCTCTCGCGGAAGCTCTCGCAGTGGATGTCTCCGGCAAGCTTTATTCCGAGCAGGGTGTTGTTGATGCGGCAACAACCGCTATCAATAACGCAGTCGCAGCTCTCGAGCTGATGACCTACAACGCGATATTCAACGTTGACGGCGTAGAGTATGCTAAGGTTCCGACTAAGGTCGGCGAGCAGATCGTCGCCCCCGCGGATCCCACCAAGGAAGGCTACACCTTCGCAGGTTGGAGACCCTCCGTCGGCGTTATGGGTACCGCAGACGCTACCTTCGAGGCAGTGTTCACAGCGGCAGGTGACACCGCTTATACCGTCAACACCTATGTAATGGGCACCGACGGCGTTTACGGCGAGCCTATCTCTGATACTCTCACCGGAACCACCGGCTCTACCGCAACATTCGTCCCCGAGACCCGCGAGGGCTTCACGGTTGACAATGAGAAGAGCGTTCTTTCCGGCGAGATCGCGGCAGACGGAAGCCTTGTCCTCAAGGTATTCTACAGCCGTAACCAGTACACCCTTACCGCTGAAGGCGTTGCGCATACCTTCTACTATGGCGCGGCTGTTTCCGTAGCAGACCCCGTCAAGGAGCACTACACCTTCGCAGGTTGGGAACCTGAGCTTCCCGAGACCATGCCCGCACACGATGTAACAGTCGTTGCCAAGTGGACAGAGGACGGCGCTGACTACACCGCTTACAACGCGGCAGTCGCAGCGGCTCAGGCGAAGCAGGCCGAGGATGGCTACGCAGCAAGATACACCGAGGCGAGCAGAAATGCTCTCGCGGAAGCTCTCGCTGAGGATGTCTCCGGCAAGCTTTATTCCGAGCAGGGTATTGTTGATGCAGCCACCAAGGCTATCAACGATGCAGTTGCAGCTCTCGAGCTTATGACCTACACCGCTACCTTCTATGTTGACGGCGCTGTTCATGCAACCGTTCAGGCGAAGGTCGGCGAGCAGATCGCTAAGCCCGAAAATCCCACCAAGACAGGCTATGTCTTCACAGGTTGGGATCCCGAAGTCGGAGTCATGGGTCTTGAGGATGTTTCCTTCAACGCCAAGTTCTCCGCAGGCGAAGTCTCCTACACGGTTGAGACCTATGTCATGGGTCTTGACGGCGAGTACGGCGCTGCCGAAACAAAGAACGTTCCCGCAACCACGGGCGAAGAGGTGACTCTTACTCCCGACGCCCGCGAGGGCTTCACGGTTGCTGATAACAGCGTCCTTTCCGGCATAGTCGCGGCAGACAGCAGCCTTACCCTTAAGGTCTACTACAGCCGTAACCAGTATAAGCTTTCTGTTGACGGCGTAGAGTCCGATGTTTACTTCGGCGCAGCTCTCGAGATAGCCGATCCGGCTCCCAGAGAGGGCTACACCTTCACCGGCTGGAGCCCCGCGGTTCCCGCCACCATGCCCGCAGAGAACCTGACCCTCGTTTCCCAGTGGAGCGAGAACGATGCCGACTACACCGCTTACAACGCGGCAGTCGCGGCGGCTCAGGCGAAGCAGGCAGAAGAGAACTACGACAAGAAGTACACCGCCGAGACCAGAGCTGCTCTTGCAGAAGCTCTTGCTAACGATGTCTCCGGCAAGAAGTACTCCGAGCAGGGTGTTGTTGACGCAGCCACCACGGCTATCAACGATGCAGTCGCAGCTCTCGAGCTTGAGACCTACACCGCTACCTTCTATGTAAACGGCGAAGTTCATGCAACCGTTACTGCGAAGGTCGGCGAGCAGATCGCAGCTCCCGCAGATCCGATTGTCGACGGTTACAACTTCACCGGTTGGGATCCCGAGGTCGGAACTATGGGCATCGAGAATGTTAGCTTCAACGCTATCCTTGTTGCCAACAATTCGTCCATCATCTCCGTCACTCCTGAGTCCCCGAACTACGGCGGCATGCATCAGTATGCAATCAAGGTTAAGGGCGAGCCTCAGAAGATCAGAATAGTCGATGCATTCGGCAATACCCGCACGTTTGACAGAAACACCTCCATGACAAGCGATGCCAATGCTCTCGGTATTCTGAAGATAGAGAAGACTGACGACGGCGAAATCTGGACCATCAATGTCAACATTCCCGAAGGCAGATATGTTGCCTTCGCGAAGTTCGGCAAGGATTGGGAAGAGAACGGCCATAACTTCTCTGTCAGATTCGACGTTAAACCCGAAGAGCCGACTCCGGACGGCGTTCTTGAAGTAACCTACAACACCCCGAATTACGGCGGCAAGCAGGAGTACACCTTCAAGGTCTCCGGTAAGGCTGATAAGATTCAGGTTGTCTGCGCAGACGGCGGAACGATAACTCTTACGAGATTTGATCCCAGAGTTACCGTCAAGTCCTATGACGCAGAGGGCATCGAGGTCTATTCGAACAGCACCAACCTCGCTTATGAGATTTGGACTGTCGAGCTTAACCTTCCCGCAGGCAGACACGCTGCTAAGGCGAAGTATGGCAGATCTTGGACTGCCGGCACTGAGTTTGATGTAATTATCGACGCGAAGCCCGTATCGGCTGTCAGCGTTACCGAGGTTAAGGCCTCTGCTGATTCCGTCGAAGTTACCGTCAACGGCACTGCCACTAAGATCAAGATCGCTGACGCTTCCGGCGCCACCAGAACCTATGACAGAGATCATGCCGATGTCTCCATCGCCCCCGACGGCGACGGCGAGATCTGGACAATCAATGCCAAGCTTCGTGCAGGCGAGTACACCGCAACCGCGAAGTACATCGCTAACGACAAACAGGTCTGGGATACCACCGACTTTGCTTTCACAGTCTAAGGCTGCGAACGAAAACTGAAAATCCTGCTTTAAACGGCAGGTAAGAAGGGGAGTCGCTCTCGGGCGGCTCCCCCGATTTTTTTTGCCTTCAAAGTTCACTTGAACTATTTGATAAAATGTGATACAATGGTTGCAGAACAAGTATAATTTTCAGGATGGTGAACTTTTATGACTCAGAATATCTCAAAACATACCCTTCAGAGACTTCCGATGTATCTGAGCTATATCAAGGGACTTCCCGAGGATGCTCCGAAAAACATATCTGCCACGACCATCGCCGAAGCGCTCCAGCTCAATGATGTCCAGGTGCGCAAGGATCTTGCGAGCGTCAGCTCGTCCGGCAAGCCGAAGGTCGGCTACAATGTCAAGGATCTTATCGCGGAGCTTGAGGCTTTTCTCGGCTATAACGATATCGACAACGCCGTTATAGTCGGCGCAGGCAGCCTCGGCAAGGCTCTGCTCAATTACAGCGGCTTCAAGGCCTACGGCCTCAATATAATCGCGGCGTTCGATCTCTGCGAAGAACCCACCGAGTTCCAGGGCAAGACGGTTTTCCCGATAGCCCAGCTCGAGAGCTTCTGCCGCAAGGTGAACATACATATAGGCATAATCACCGTTCCCGCGTCGAGCGCGCAGGAGATATGCGACCTGCTCGTGAACAGCGGCATCCGCGCCATTTGGAACTTTGCTCCGGTGCATCTTGTTGTGCCCGACGGTATACTTGTCCAGAATGAGAACATGGCGTCGTCGCTCGCCCTGCTCTCAAACCACCTGCGCGAGCAGATGAAGAAGTAAAAAGCAAAAATAAAACCAATCGGCTGCCGAGTAAAACCCGACAGCCGATTTTCTTATATCCCGCAGAAGCCATGCGGTTGTGTTGAGAGCTTGAAAAAGAAATGTGCAAATCGGGAGTTGCAGAGTGCACAACCGACCGATTATGGCTCCCCCTGTAGGGGAGCCGGCTCGGAGAAGCTGAGACTGAGGGGTCATTGCGCGGATTTACCCTTTTGCATAGATTGTTTTGTTTCTCGATGTCCTTTGTAGGGTGCGGCGACTCGACGCACCGCTGCCGCCGTAGGCGGCACAGGGGGCAAGCCTCATGCGGAGAGCGTATTACACGACACGGATGAATAAATAGACTTTTCGGTGACGCTAACGCGTCAAAGGGTCGTCGAGTCGCCGACCCCTACAAAAGGACATTGAAATTAAATAAACAGGGAAAAAGCGGCAAGGCCGAACAACAATCCCTCAGTCTCGGCTTTGCCGAGCCGATTTCCCTATAGGGGAGTCGTAATTGCAACTGCTCGCCAAATCCCATTTTATCAAACAAATGAAAGACGCACTTTTATGCAGCCTGCAAAAACATAAAAACCGACCTATGAGTCATAGATCGGTTTTTGCGTCCTACTAGCGTCCCGCAAGCGGGGGCTTGATTTTTCAGCAACGGCAAACGGGCAGAGGGAAAATCCCTTCCGCCCGTTTTTTCTTATTTTACGAATGCCGAATATATTGTGTTTATCGTGCGCTCGTAGTCGCGCTCGGCGACTGCGATGACGATGTTTATCTCGCTCGAGCCCTGGTCTATCATCTTTATGTTGATGTTCTCTTTGGCGAGGCTTGAGAATATCGTGCCAGCAACGCCGCGCGTCGATTTCATCGACCGTCCGACGACCGCGATGAGCGCAATGCCGTTTTCAACCGTCACGCTGCTTGCCGAGGTGACCTTCTTTATGTCGTAGACTATGTCGTCCGTCTCGTCGGCAAGGCTCGTGGTCTCGACAACGATGCTGAAGTTGTCGATTCCCGAGGGGATGTGCTCGAAGTTTACTCCGTGCTCCTCGAGCACCTCAAGCATTCTGCGCACCGCACCGCACTCGTCGTGAATGCGGTATTTTTCTATGTTTATCGAGGAGAAGCCCTTGCGTCCGGCTATGCCGGTGACGGTGTTAGCAGCGGGCTCGTCGGTGTCGGCGAGTATGAGCGTGCCCGTGTCGTCGGGGGCGTTGGTGTTCTTTATCCTTATCGGGATTTTCTTCTGCATGACGGGGAAAATCGCATCCTCGTGAATGACAGTAGCGCCCATGTAGGAGAGCTCGCGCAGCTCCCTGTATGTGACGGTCTTCATGACCTGCGGATTATCGACAACGTGCGGATCGGCGAAGAGAAAGCCCGAAACGTCCGTCCAGTTCTCGTAGAGATCGGCATCTGCCGCCGCGGCAACTATCGAACCGGTTATGTCCGAACCGCCGCGCGAAAAGGTGCGGATAGTGTCGTTGGGCATCGAGCCGTAGAAGCCGGGGATGACCGCGTACTCCGTGTAGCTCAGTCTCTCGCGCAGGACGGGAATCGTGCGTCTCCCGTCATATTTGCCGCTCTCGTCGAAGAAGATGACATCCGCGGCGTCGATGAATGTGAAGCCGAGCAGCTTTGCGACTATTTTTCCGTTGAGGTATTCGCCCCTCGATGCGGCATAGTCGCGGCCGGCGCGGTTGATAAAATTCAGGCGTATGCGCTCAAATTCGTCCTCGAGGGACATATCGAGCTCAAGCCCGGAAATTATAGAATTGTAGCGTTCCTTTATCTTTTCGAATATCTCCTCGAAGTTTCCGCCTCTTGAAGCCGCATCGTAGCAGGCGTAAAACATATCGGTGACCTTCGCATCTCCGCTGAAACGCTTGCCGGGCGCGGACGGCACGACATAGCGTCTGTCGGGATCCGAGCGGACTATATCGGCGACCTTGAGAAACTGCGCCGCCTCTGCGAGCGAGGTTCCGCCGAACTTGACAACTTTAGTCATAAATCTCTCCCCTTTAAAAAATGAAGATACTTTATTATACTAAAACGCCGACAAATTGTTACTCTCAAAAAGAAAAATAATTATATCTGTGCCGATTTTGGAACAAAAGACAAAAAAATACGCGCTTTCGTGTAATTTATCTATGCTTTTGAGGTCAAACTCGCCGTTTCGGTGAATAGGATATAGACATATGCGCAAATTACAAAAGAATAACAGAGGGTAACAGTGGGTTACAGTTTGCGCGCTCTTCTTGCAAAGCTCGACCTTTTATATTATAATAAGAGCGTTCACGAGTTTTTACTGAAAGGAAAAGCAACATGAGAAAAATAATATACCGTTTCGCGGCTCTGATGTGCGCTGTGCTCTTTGTTCTCGGCGCGGCGGGCTGCGCGGTAAAAAGCAATAAGCAGAAGCTCCGCTTTCAGCACACCGCCCAGGACAGGGAGGTAGGCGAGACTCAGTCAATGATAGTGTACGAAAACCACTATGCTTACGGTATCCACTATCCCGCGATAGGCGTAGAGTCGATAGACAGCAAGATAAAGGCGGCGGCGCAGGAGATAGCCGACACTTTTGTGGGCGAGGTGCCGAGCTCAAAACCCAAGGGCGAGAAGCCGACCCTGAGCGCCGATTACAAGAGCTATCTTGTCTCGGACAACGGCAAGAACAAATATGTCAGCGTGGTTTTTGAGATAAAGACAGATATAGCCGACAAGGGCATAAAGACGGACACGATAAAGACGCTTGTCTTTGATATCCCGTCCGGCAAGCTTTTGAGCGCGGACGATTTCTTCACGGACGGCTACGAGAAGCTTGCGAGCATGAGAGTCGTATCGTATTTTATCGACAACCGCCTGTTCAATGCGGGCGTCGGCTCGGATAAATTCAAGCAGAATACCTCCGCAGACAAGAAAAATTTCACGAAATTCTCGATAAGCGCGGACAGCCTCGTTTTCTATTTCGATTCCGGCACGCTTTTTGATGAAGACAAGGGCTGCGTCGAGGCGGTGTTCAAGACGAGCGATATAAAGGCAATCTTTTCCGCCGAGACCGCTAAGGCTCTGTTCGGCGAGGTACCTTCTCAGCAGACTCCCTCCGAGCCCGAGAGCAAAAAGCCAAACCTGCCCGAGGGGGTCAAATATATCGCGTTCACATTTGACGACGGGCCGAGCAAGGATGCCACCAACCGCATTCTCGATACGCTTCAAAAATATAACGGCAGGGCGACATTCTTCGTTCTGGGCACCCGCGTAGGCAGCTATTCGGACGAGGTCAAGCGTGCCTACTCCATGGGCTGCGAGATAGGCAGCCACTCGTGGAGCCATGCGAATCTCAGAAAGATAAGCGAGCAGGAGCGCAAGCAGGAGATAAACAAGACTAACGCCATAGTCAAAGAGGTCATCGGCGTTGAGCCGACCCTGTTCAGAGTGCCCTACGGCGATTATAAGGGCATTCAGAGTGACTTCAACCTCCCGCTTATCCAGTGGAGCATCGACACCGAGGATTGGAGATACAAGGATAAACCCGGCTCGGGAAGAACTCAGGCGCAGCGCAACGCTGACATGCAGAAGATAATCTCCTCCGTTGTCGACCATGCGACGGGCGGCGAGATAGTTCTAATGCACGACATCTATGATATGACCGCCGATGCATTCGAGCAGATAGCCGCTCGGCTCAGCGCCGAGGGCTTCAAATTCGTCACCGTCCATGAGCTCTATACCATCTACGGCAAGACGCTTGAACCCGGTGTGGTCTACTTCACGCCCAAACGGTAAAATAAAAATATTGAAAGCCGCGTTGTAAAAAGCGGCGTGATTTAAACTTACGAAAACCGTGCTTTGCCTAATCGCAAAGCACGGTTTTTTTTGGCCTGAAGCAGCTGTTAATAATAGCTGCTCCTTTTTATGTTTGTTTTGGAATATACAGTTGCATATGAAGCTTTATATCATCATGCGATATGTGCATAAGCTTTCTTGTTGTGCGATGACTGAATTATATACTGTATTCGTCAGTAAACCGTTTTATTCGCAAAACTTCGTTTTATTGCGAGATTATACTAAGATTTTAGCATTAAACAGACAAAATTCTCTTTACAATTCGGATTCTGGAAGTTATAATATAAATACACTCGGGTTATTCTGCCTTGATGGATATAAGGCGTTATATCGTTTTTCCCAACAGGTTATATTTACTCGTTTAATTTATAATCATACTCAGGAAGACTGTTTAATATAAAAGAAAAATAAAACATACTGCGCACTTTTGATTGCTAAAATCGGCACCGATTGATATTCTTTTAAAACGTTGGCGGTATATTTAAGTGCTGTCAACAAGAATATCTTTGAAATAGAAATAAAAATTCAAACGGGCAAGAAGTAAACGGTAGGTTGGGAGATGAGTTAAAAAAGCTATTATAAAAGCAAAAAAACGGAGGGTGATAATGTGAAAAAAAGTATTTGCGGACTGCTGGTCTGTGTGTTGCTTTGCTCTTTTTTTGCTTCGATGGCATTGGCAAATGCGAGCTCGGAGCCGTCTCGAATGATAAATGTTGTCTACGATGATTCGGGAAGCATGTACCGCACGGACAGTGTGGTAGACACTTGGTGTCAGGCAAAATATTCAATGGAAGTTTTTGCAGCGATGTTGGGGGAAAAAGACACCCTGAATGTTTACTACATGAGCGATTATAGAAGCGGAACGGGTCGCGGTCCCAGGCTTGTTCTGCACGGAAAAGACGGTGCTGCTACAAATGTCGGCAAGCTGCATTCCGAAAAAACAAGAGCAGGCAATACACCGTTCAATTCTGTCAGAAAGGCCTATTCGGATCTTTCCAAAGCCACTGCCGATGAGAAATGGCTCGTTATTCTTACCGACGGAGCGTTTGAAGACGGTGCTCTGGGTAGGGACAAAATCGATGCTTTCCTCGCGGCAAAGGATTCCGATATCAGCGTTATGTTTTTGGCGATGGGTCCTTCGGCAGCGGGTATTACGGCGAAGAGCAGCCAGAACATCTTTTATGTTGAAGCCAAAACAAGCAACCAGATATTGAAGCAGATTACCGGAATCTGCACGAGAATATTTAATTCGGACAAGCTGGATGTTAATGTGAAAACAAAGAATTTTTCCTTCGATGTTCCCATGGGCGAGCTGACTGTATTTGCTCAGGGTGCAAATGTTCAGATTAACGGCATCAAAAAAAGCGACGGAACGCTTGTCAAGAGTTCTAAGACTCCGGTTGCGGTTAAGTACAGTAACTGCGATGCGACTAATTATAACAATGAGCCGTCGAAGGATCTGGTCGGAAGCATAGCGACATTTGTCGGTGACTTTTCGGCAGGTGACTATGTTGTGGATGTATCCGGCGCCGAAACGATAGAAGTCTATTATAAGCCGAATGTTGAGGTTGCGGTATACCTTACGAATTCGCAGGGAAATGAAGTAACGGATATGGCTAATCTCGAGGCCGGAGAGTATAAGATTTCGTTTGGATTTGTGAAAACCGGAACGAAAGAAAAAGTAGCTCAATCAAAGTTATTGGGCGAGGTTACATACGAAGCCGTTATAACAAACAACGGGGAAAAGCATGAAAAAATATACTCCAACGGTGATAAGATTAACTTGAAAACGGGCTCTCTGTCTATTGATGCGGTGGCACGATATCTGGATTACCACAGCGTCTCCACTCATTTGGATTATTCGATATTTAAAAACAGAAATATTTCGTTCTCAATAAAGAATAATCCGACTTATAAAATTACTTCCGACGGAATAGAGAATAACGATTTTATTGAGCTGGAGGCGAAGATAGACGGCAGGGAAATAACTTCCAAGGAATGGTCTGTCATGGATCTGCCCACTGTTTCCGTAGGCGGCGCATCTCGAAAAAATAAAATCGATAACTTGATGATTGAAAAGACCGATCAGCCCGGAATTTTCAAGATTCATCCTGTAGTATCAAAGACGTCAACGGGAACCTATACCGATTGCGATTACAAGGTAGTCTACCAGCAGAAGGTCGGAGCCGAAAAGTGGTCGGGAGAGACGAGCGAGACATTAAAGCTTAATGATACGAGAACATGGTGGGAACGTAACTGGGATTTATGTGTCAAGTTGATAATCCTTGCGATTATTTTAGCTATACTTGCCGGATACCTGCCGTTTATTAAGAATTATTTGCCTAAGAGCTTAAAGGCGAACCCCACTATTCATTGCACTCCGGACGATTTCGGAATAGAGGAAAGAACGAGAAAAGGCACAGTGCATAAAAGCATTCCGTCGACCGTTATTCCGTACGTTTCGCAAACTGCGATGATTGATTTTGTTCCGAATACGGTCTCCGGTATCCCGAAGCTGCATATTAAAGCAATAAAACGAAGAAGAATTCTTGTAACCAATATCAATAGCTTTGCAGGCAAAGATAACATCACCTTTAACGGATCTGTTGTCGAGCCCGAGACTAAAAAATTCGAAACAAATGCTGCATTGGTTACAAGTGTTGTTAAAAACGGGTGGACATATTACTGCGCACTTAATGCGTAAAGAAAAACATTAGAGAAAGGAAATCAGAATTATGAACGCACCTACATTATTAATCGGACTTGGCGGAGTCGGGAGCAAGATTGTCGAGCGCGTATCCGGTCTTATTACACCGGAACAGAGAGAGAGTATCGCTGTTGTGGTGTTGGATACGGATATCAACGACTTGAGAGCAATCAGGGAAAGAAATCCGTTTATACGGACAATTCAAACATCAACCAGGCAAACGGTAGGAGAGTATCTTTCAAAAAATACATATGCGAGGGATACATGGTTCCCCGTCAACAAAACGTTGAACAAAAAGCCTTTGACCGAAGGAGCGGGACAGGTCAGATCGATTTCGCGCCTGGCTTTTGAAACGACAGTTAAGGCCGGAAAAATGGAACCGCTCCATGACGCTATACAGAGCCTGTATAAAGTCGAAGAAGAAAAAGCGGAACAAGCGTTGCGCGTAATTATCACAGGTTCCGTCGCAGGAGGAACCGGATCCGGTCTTATACTCCCGGCTGCTATGTATGTCAGACATTATCTGGATGCACATTTCAGACAAAGCACAAATATTACTCGCGGATTTTTCATTCTGCCCGAAGTCTTTTTTGAAGTAATTCAGGGAGAAACCGAGCGCAACAATCTCAGAGCTAACGCATATGCAACCGTTCGTGAATTGGATGCCTTCCTTATGAAGGGAAACGGCACGCTTCCGAAGAGCTATGAAGATTCCGTAAAAATGAAATTCCCAAGAGTAGCTGCCGATGGCTACGAAGAGTATGATGTCAGTCCCTATGATTTCTGCTTCCTTTTTGATGCTCAAAACGCAGAGGGAGGCAAATTGAATTCATTTACTCAGTATCTGGATCATGCCGCTAATTGTATCTATGCACTGGCAATCGGTCCGATGAACAAGCGCAGCAATTCTTCCGAGGATAACACGATCCGCAAGCTGGCCAAAGAAAGAGGAAGAAACAGATATGCCGGCGCCGGTTCGTCGATGCTGATATATCCTTATGAAGATATCAGAACTTTGGTTGCTCTTAGGTGGGCAAAGCAGAGCGTATCGCAACAGTGGCTTGCGTATGACAAGCAATATAAAGAAATATGCCTTGAAAATGAGAGGGAAGGAATATATAACAGAGAACAATCGCTTTCCTCCTATTATGTGAATCAGATCGATACCGACAGTGAACATGACGATCCTTTTGCAAAAGCGATTTACAAGGCGACCGGAGATTATAAAAACGGAGTTGTCAGAGTCGGCGATCGCTGGAAAACATATGTTAAGGCTCTTTTGAATAAGGTGGAAGCCGATATCAGAAAGACCCCGAGCAATTTGGCGTCCAAATATGAAGATGCCAACGGTCTGGTAAACGCTCTCGGTGCTAAATGGGATGAATATCCGAACGCATATGAGGCCGAGGTTGAATACCGTCTGATGTACGATGACTATACTAACGCGGTCAAAAAGGCAATTGCATATTCTCTTTTCAAAGGTGCGGACAGCGCAACGTCATCGTTAGATAAAGAATACAAATTGGAAACTTATTTAACGGCAAATAACGGCAGTTTTCTGCACCCCAATGCCATACGCTACCTGCTCATCAGAATCAAAGAATCGCTTGTGGAATCTTTGGAAGGAACCAATCGTGCTAAAGAACAAAACACAAAATATTTTGACAACTTTGAGCAGACAACCTTTGATGATCCGGGTACGGAAGACAGAGTTGAAACTGCCGATGACTTGAGAAACAGAAAGCGTTCTATTGCCGAAAGACTGTCAAAGAGGCCTTCGGGCGAGCAAGAAGAAGTTATATCCAAGATGCGAGACTACCTGGGAAAAGTCGTAAAATATAATGTTCAAACAGCTCAAATATATGTGTTGAAGCGCGGTATAGAATATGTTGATTCGCTGATTTCGGCTTTCGAAATTTTCTTCCGTTCTCTCGAGGACAAGGTGGAAACGCTCGATAACAGAATAAACGAAATTTATAAAAAATACAGCGGCAGCAAGGGAATGACCGTTCGCTATGTCTGCGCGTCGAAGAACTGTCTGGACAAGATATATGATAATATGCCTTATACCGGGGGCGGTGTTTCGATAGATTCGAACCTTGCCAAAACGATATATGAAAGGGTACATTCTTTTATCGATTTAGAAGACAAAACAAAGAGCAACTACTACTTCAGCGATCTGTTTGAAGACGGCATTATAGGCTTTTTCAAAGAGGATGCTTCTAAAAATCACGGAAATGCGCTGGATATTGATGTTATTGCAGCACTCGAAAGAGAGGCAGAGCTCGACGGCGGATTTGAAAACAACATAGCTGATGTGGATAGGCGGATAGAGCAGTATGTCCGTAAAGTTATAAGCGACACCAGGTCTCTCTCCTGTCCCTTTATTGAGACCCCTCTCGGCGAACAGCAGGATCCGATTAATGCCTGTACTTTCAATACCAGCCTGAGGCCGAAGCCGGGCGACGAATCTCCCCGTGCGCAGATAATTAACAGCGAGTTGATAAATTTCGGCGGAGAACCCGATGACAGTATCCCGAATTACATGGTCATGTTCTACAAGGCATATTATGGCCTGAGAGCGAATGATCTGAGCAAATTTGCTCCTCCGGAGAAGACGGAAACGCATAGCAGAAACGGCGGCGAGTACTTTAAAGCTTATTATCAGCTGATTCGCGGGATCCATCCCGAAACATATCGCAGCAGAGAGATCAGCCCGCACATTGATCGCTGGTGGCATATTATAACCAAGATGCCCGATCTTGATGAGGAAAATCAGAATAGGCAGGAGTACAATATCTACGCAGCATTTTTCTGGGCCATCTTGAGGAAATACATTATTCTCTTCGATGAGGGAACCGGTCGCAGGGTTTACAAGGCGCGCAAAACACTGCTTAAAATGGATGATGACAGGCTTATTGTCTCCAACGGCACCGAGTGCGATAAACTGTATGAAGTGCTTGATGCAATCGCGATTTATCCCAAGTTGGGCGAGAGTATTCTCGCAGATGTCGAACTCAGGACACAGGATGACCTGGAGGAAGGCGTGGAGCTTGAGAACGGTATTTTACTCTCTTCGCTTAGCTCATATAAGGCGTCTGAGCCCGGTATCGGTGCAGATAACGTTCCGTCGGAGAGCATCTTCGATATTCCTATGCTTATGAAGAAATCCTCAACGGCTAATGGCTATTGTGAAGAGGATGTCATTAAAATACTCATGGCTGAATTGGGAGAAATTAAAAAATATCTGTCCAGATTCTGCAGTCAAAAAGAGCTCTCCGAAGTAATGGGCAAGATTATTATGGAGCAGTTTGAAAAGCATTTGAATTCGGTTGCTCTGGAAAGCAAGAAGCATCCTTCTATCTACAAAGAATCTCTGTTTATAAGAACTTGCGATACCATTGCAAATACACTTTCTGAACTTGGACTTAAAAAGGATGCCCAAAAGGTGTCGGATATCGCCAACGCCTTAATATAATCGGTCCTATGTTTTTTGAAGGTGGTGATTTATACGTATTCTGTTATTATACAAAATGCAAAAACAATTGAGGAATTTGCAAAGTATCAAGCCTTGTTTGCCGATGCATTAAAAAGCAACAGGATAGGTGTATGTAAATGGAATGAATCCGGAACCACTGTTGAAACCGCTCTTCCGGAATTGAACTCCTTGACGGATGACAAGGAAGAGTGGCGTGCAATCATCATCAGATTTATTGATGATGATTGCATGGCCGCGTGCCAAAGTGTGCCTCAAAACCCTTATGATTTTCTGATTAATCAGAATAATGGCGATGATGTGCATGAAAACGATGTTCCTCTGGTGAGACTCACTCAAATGTTAGGAGGCATTCCGACGATTGAAGTGGATTTTGAGCCGGAAGTTATCACGGAAGAACACATGGCACCAAGGATAATTTATACACCTGTTGTTGACAAAACAAAAGCAGAGGTGCGTCGGGAATTAGTCAGGAAGTATCAATTCGACGGACGACTGCCTTCCTCCATTATCATTGTCAGCGTCAGAGAAAGAAACGACGATAAAGATAGTGAGGAGGATGTTGATTCTACCTGGCTTTCGCGCAGAGAATCGGAGAGCTCCGAATTTTGGAAAAGGAATCAGTATCCCGGAATTTGCCGATTCCTGGTATATGATTATAAGAAGCTGGGGGCTGTTCAAAGAGAGGCAGATAATTTTAATTTCTGGCTTTCCGTTAGGCTGCTTTCCACCAATGTCGTAGACGCTGCGACGTTACAGGCGTATCGTCTTTATACGGTCAAGAGCATTATTGACAAGAAAAAGATGAGAGAGGCTTTTCAAACCGTATCCAACCGTCTGAGGAGTGCGAAGCAGGCGTTGGAAAGGGATGTGCGAAAAGATATCGAAAGCCAAATATGCGAGGAAGAAGAATTGCCGAATTACCGAGTCGAGGTTCCGGTTGCACTGAAACTTCCCTTATCGGAAAGCAGAGAGGTCAAGATGAAGTCATTCCGTCTCCTCTCGAGCGGGACTTTGTCCGATGTTACTGTTTGGGATAAACAACGGGAGTCAATAGAGGAAGACCTTGTTAAAAGTGTTCGTTCTGCCGAAAGAACACTTGACCAAACTGCTGACAAGATGAGAGGCGTATGTACCTTTGAAGAATGCGAGGTTGAACCCCTGAACAAGTACCAGGAAGAAGATCTTCTTCGTGAGACAGATGGGTTATATCATAGTATAGTTAATATCCAAGGAAATTTGCCGACAGATAAAGTAGCTGATTATGATGATCTTATGAAGGCTTCTGATTCTGTTAGAAAAAATCTAATAGGACGAGTCGTAAAAGTACCTGCGATTATTTCTTTTATTACAGCGAGCCTGGCTCTGTTTTTTTCGACACTCCCTGCAATCATACTAAAAACCAAAGAGACGCATTCGGACTTTTTCGTATTATTCGGAATGGTGTTGGTTGCTGTTGCTATCGTTGTGCTCTGCGGAATGCTCGCTCTGGTTGCGCAGAAGCTCAATTTGAACGGACTGATAAAAGAATACAACTTGAGGATTAAAGCGGCATTTAACAAATTGGTGAACAATGCCGGGGATTATTCCAAATATATGAGTGCGATTGCGTCGCATTCCAGAGGAGTTTCTTATCTTGCGTTGTCAACGAGCAAAAAGTTTTCCCACAGTGAAGAACACTATTTGAGATATAAGCATATCAATGCGATCAATGTGCTGCTATCCAAATTGAAGGAGTGGAGCAAGATCTACCGCCTTGATGTTGATTTTACATCAAAGCGTCCGGAAACGAGATTGAACATTGACATACATCAGCCGCCGTTTGAGAGTGACTTATATGCTGTTTATTCTAAAGAGCTATATCCTGTTGCGGTCAATAATTCCGGCATGGATATGATGTTGCCGTTCGATTTTGTCGTCGGGGTGGAAATTCACAGGGAGGAATTATACGATGATAGATGTGATTAAAGCGTTGATTCCGATTCTAAACACTGCACTTATGTGTGTTATATTAAATCTGATAAACGCAAGGAAAAGCAGAAGAATACGACAATTCCCTCTTGTTGTTTTTTCGTTTATATCAATGATTATCGCCATACCTGTCATAATTAAAAATTATGATCGTATAGAAAAGATAATCGGATTCGCATCCCCCCTTTTACATTCAAGTCTGGTTATCGTCAATATGCTGTTGATGGTAGGATTTTTTGTGATAAAGCTTATCCTGTGTCCCGTTTGTGCTTCTGTTTTTAAAAACAGAAGAGTGTTGGAAGTCTTTTCTTTCGGACTTTATAAATATGACGAAGAGTATGACGAATGGTTCTTGAAGAACACGTGGAAGAATTTCAGAAAATTTTTCTTCTGGATTGTCGGCGGAACAATCTTGGCAGCCGGTCTATACCTGGGCTTGACTTGGGTTCGCGGTCCCGAGAGCAGGATTTGGTTTATAATTTTTCCGTGTTCGGCTGTAATTGTGATGAATGAAATATACTGCTTTATCAACGGCCAAACCAAGGAGGAGTTTGAACATTGCATTTTCGGTGATGATTCCGAAGCGAGAAGAATAAGCAATTATTATAAGATCAGGGGAATATTTGAGCGAATTTTACCGTCGCCGCTGTTATCCGCACATACCGGATGCGAGTTTCTGAGAACGGACACTGCGGCAGATCTTATTAAAAAACTCGGTGAATCCGACGATGCCGATGACAAAATAGTCTCTGAGTACTTTGACTTGAACGGCAGATATAAGGTTGCTGACGTGGATTGCGTGCAAGCAACATCGGATATGATACATCACAAAAATGTCGTTTTCTTCAATCCCTTCTACCGTGATCTCGGTATGTATATTACTCTTCCGATGATCAAATCGCTTTTGGCGGGGAAAAAGTGCATTGTGCTGTGCGGCAGAATGAATACGGCTCCGGATGTAAAAGAATGGCTTTCGGAAACATTGCGTGAATATAGCCATATGAGGTCATTGTGGAGAGTCAACTTCTTGTCTGATAAAGATCCGGAATGTGAGGTCGGAATTCTTACATTTACGCAGCTTTATGATAAAAAGGTTATCAATGCAAACCGCGGATTTTTCAGTCAAACGGATTTTGTGATGATAATAGAACCGTCTTTGATGCTCAATACCAGCCAGGTTGCGTTGAGTATTATGGCGGAAGAGATGAATGTTGATGGAAAGATTCCGGTATATTGTATCTGTGACAGGTATGTGGACGGATTGATTGATACGATGTCACACCTGCTCCGAACTGAAATAACAGACGTTGTGGCGGCTCCGGTGCCGCGGTGCAGTTATACCGCCATGTCATGGGATGCCGACGGAGATTTCTGCAGGCAGCAGTTTTTTGACAAACAAACAAGATATCTCGGAAACGGAATTGAGCTTGCTGCAATTGCAGTGAAAAATCAGGTACCTTCCGTAACGTGGTATAGCGAGAGAAAATCTCCGATTAGAGATATTAAGTGGATTACGGGACAGTATTACCCTACGATTTGTCGCTACATAAATCAGCCAAGCCAGCAGAAAAGTCTTTATGAGAAGATCAAATTTGTGTCAACTCTTTGGAGCTCTGCAAAAACCAAGGAACAATTTTTGATTGCCGAAGATGAGTTCTGTAATATGTTTAGCGTAATGCGAGCATACCTGTCCCGCGGAAGTAATCATGTGTTTGTTAATGTACTGTCGGAAAACTATCTGCTGAGGGACTATATGCGTTTCAACAAGCAGATGTTTATATCAAATCCGAACGCGATTCCGTCCTTTGTTCCCGACTATGCGAAAACCGAGCGCAATACTATTTTAAAGTTAATTATTATGATGACTTTAAAGCCGATGACGGAAGACGAAATAATCAAGGAACTGCACCTTATCGGAATAGAGACTAATGATGCATACGGAGTAATGCTTTCGTTACTCAAAAAGTATACATATGCAGACGAAACGATATTTACGGTTGAAAGCATCCGCGCCAGCATTGATGAGTTTACAACAAAATCGATCAGCGTTTACAGCGTTTCTGACGAAGAATTTGAAAAGTATTTTTCCGCATCATTGAAGAATGCCTATTATATTCTTGAGGATGAAAAGGATGAGGAAGGATATATTGATGCCAAGCTGTTTAGTCATGTTGCGCAGACCGTTCTTCCCGGACAGTTTGTAACATACGATGGTAAATACTATCAGGTTAAGTATGTGTCGCCTCAAAGCGGTGTCGTTTTAAGGCGCGCTTCGGATCAATTTGACAGCAGAAAGTATTACAGACAAGTCAGAAGCTATTCGTTGGACTTTGCTGCGAATTTTGAGGTTGTTTCAAATAAGAAGATAGTTGATGTGGAATTTGCCGAGATCAGGGCGGATTTCAGCGTTGTAACTACCGGCTACATTGAAATGAGTGACAGCCACAATCTCAAAACAGCAAGATTGATCGATTTCTCGGAAGATCCCGGTGTTGACAACTATACAAGAGAGTATCGCAACAAGTCTATGCTCCGAATAAAATTGCCTGATTCGGATGATAATATTTGCTTTACTGTTTGTCTGTTGCTTTCGGAGATATTTAAATCTGTTTTTCCCGATGGCTGGCAGTATCTTGCGGTAGTATCAAAACGTCCGAAGGATATCGCGGAGGATGTTGACGGAATGCTCAACTATGTTGTCTATCCTGCGGAAGGCGATATCGAGCCCGGTTATATATATATTATCGAAGACAGTGATGTGGATCTCGGACTGTTAAATGCGATCGAAAAGAATTTTATGCGATTCATGGAGATAATTGCAGATTTTCTTGATTGGCATTTTGAAAAAATAGTCGAGCCCGAGCCCGAAGTTTTGCCTCCGCCGGAGATTTCTGCCGACGAAAACAAAGAAGAAGAGAAAAAGAATTTTGCTGCCCGATGGTTAGACAGAATCAAAAGATGGTTCGGCGGCAAAGAAAAGGAAAAAGGCGATATAGAAAGTCCCGAAAAGACGGAAGAAGTTGCCCAAGAAACTTCCGGGATTTCTGCAGAGCCCGCCGACAGCACGGCTAAATCCGAAATTGAATTAAATGATGCTGACGTAGAAGAAGTCGAGACCGGTCTCGATCAGATAGAGAATATCGCTTCTTCAAGCGAAGATAATATTGAGATTGTCTCAAAAGACGAATCGACGCATCAAGATCAGGAACAGGAGCCGGCTCCGGAACAGGAACTGGTTCAGGAACAGGAACCGACTCAGGAACAGGAACCGGTTCAGGAACAGGAACCGACTCAGGAACCGAAACCGGAACAAGAACAAGAACAAGAACAAGAACAGCCAATATCTTCTGTTTCTTCTGAGCCCGAAGGAGCTGACGGTGAGCCGGAAACAGCTACACTCGAATCTCCGGATACGGACGACGTCGACGTTCTTGACGAAGAGCCGCAATCCCAAACCGGCTGCAGTGACGAAGATCTTTCCGAACCTGTTGAAAAAACCCGTTATCAGCGTGAATGCTTCTTGAAGTTCGGATATGAGGAAATCGATGAACGAATCCATATCGACGAATTGAGAGAATATTTATGTGCGCGAGGGTGGTGCAATAACTCTTTAACATTAGCCAGAAAATGCGATATAACGGCGAAAAATCAGCTTGATGTTGAAACGGAGAATCATTGTGATTTCTGTTCGCTGCCGTTAACCGGTGTGAGTTATGAACAGCTTAATGACGGCCGAATAAGATGTAATGATTGTTCCGCAAGCGCGATAACGACACTTGCCGATTTCAAAGAGTTATTTTATCGTTGCTTAGGGCTTATGGAAGATTTCTTTGATATTAGATTCAGAGTTCCCATAGGCGTTAAAACAACCGATGCCAGAGAAGTGGCAAAATGCGCCGGAGCGGTATTCAGACCCAGCAAAGATGTGGCAGCAAGAGTTTTGGGATTTGCTCAGAAGAAAAACGGAAAGTACAATCTTGTTATTGAAAACGGGAGCCCAAGACGTGCCGCAATTGATACGACGGTTCATGAATTGACTCATATTTGGCAGTACCTGAACTGGAATGACAATGACGTTCTTCGCATATATAAAATGGGAAACCGTGCGTGCACACAGAGAGCAAGAGCCATTGTCTATGAAGGTATGGCTATGTGGGCATCAATTCAATATTTGTATCAAATCGGAGAAACATTTTATGCTGCAGAGCAAGAAGCACTTGCCGAATCGCGCCAAGATGTCTACGGTGTCGGATTTAGGCTCTATAGAGAACGGTATCCGTTTGTTAAAGACTCGTCCATTTTGAAATACACACCGTTTTCCTATTTTCCGACACTTGAACCTTCTGCGGTTATTGAGGCGGCACGCTTGATGTGTACTAAAAAAGAGTGCACATGTTAAAAGACTGTGCAAAAAAGAGTTTTGTTGAGGAGAAGCATTGAGAAAAAGGTGACTGAGCCATATAATGTTCGGCTTGGTCGGATGCACTCGGAGCTTCGACAAAAAACAATTAATACTCAAGCGGGAACACGGCGAGAATCATCGAACCGGAAGAGTAGCCTATAAAACCCGAGAGTTATCTTTTGAGGTTCGGAAATCAGCTAAGAAAACCTCGGTAGTCAAATTGCTTTGGCTATCGGGGTTTCACCCGCCCTCTAAGCCGACGTCTTTTGGCGGTTGCACGGATTGTCTGTCATTTGGGATTTTTTAGGCGTATGAGTGCGGTTTCGGAACATCGTCAAAAAACTTTTGACGATTGACTATATTGAATTACTTGGAGATAATATGAATAAAGTATTTAACAGCGTCAGTGATTTAAAAGAATACCTTGCCGATGGTATAAAAAACGGAGATATGGTGCCGGCAGAATATATAAAAACAGCACAGATAACGGCAAGGCGTGGATACATCGGCGAAAAGGTTTCGACGATTATGGCGAACGGAATGCATGAGACCGACAATGCGGTGACCGCCGATCCCCAAACCGGCAAACCGGGCTGGATAGTCAAAAGCATAGGCGGAGAGGAATATATTGTTCCCGATTCGACATTCTGCCGAAAATATGAGTTGGTTGACGAAAAAAAGATGCTGTACAAATCAAAAGGAAATCCGATTATAGCAGTGCAGATAGATGATGACATCAGTTTTATCGCTCCGTGGGGAGAGATGATGAATATTGCGGCAGGCGGATACATTGTTCTGTCAGAGTGTGAAAACATATATGGCATCCAGGGAAAAGAATTTGCGGAGTTATACAGCGGCACGGGAAAAAATGCGGCGCAAGTTCTTGATACAGTTAAAAGATGGTTAAATATTTAAGTTGAAATTAAAGAGCGTATCCGCTTTGAATTGTACCGTCGGTACGATTTAGAGCGGATTTTTTATAAAAGCGACTACTGTGTTGTACGCTGCTGCATTTTTTACAATTGTCATATATTTATGAGCAATTCACTAAAATGTTTTGTTTAAATCGAAGCGTATTTCCTTGCTTTTTTCGACAAATTAATCTACAATAAAAATGATGTTAAAACGGCATTACAAAATGAAAAGGGGCAAAAAAGATGAAGAACATTAAAATTTTCCTTGTACCGTCAAGCGATGCGGTCATGGGCGACATGACCGGGGTGAGGGATTTCTTCCGCCAGCTCAACGAGATGTATTTTGACAGCGGGATAAATTTCTCCATCCTGAACGCGAACGAAATGACCGAGAATGAGTTGAATGAACACGTTGCCGACAGCGACTTGAGCTTCTTCCTGTTTTTCGAAGACGTCAGCGCCGATATGCGCAGCTGCTTCGATATATTCTTCGAGTCGTTCAAGAAGACCGATAAGCCGAAGATTGTTACATACTTCAAGTATACCGAATCTCCGAACGACATGACCGACGCGGTGCGCG
>ERZ773194.1515-NODE-1515-length-24653-cov-19.256891_pt1 | contig 24653 bp, 24 predicted proteins | sample MGYA00511240_ERZ773194 | MGnify/ENA primary metagenome ERZ773194 (study PRJEB29015, sample SAMEA2737774) | human gut metagenome | biome: human gut; feature: human-associated habitat; material: faeces | place: China | collected 2012 ... | reverse complement strand
CTCGGCAAGGTTGTCGATAAGGTAATGTCGAATTATAAGGAAACGCATGGCTCATTAAAGGGATTCAACAGAGAGGGCAAAGATGTCACGCATATTGATGTGAATGATGAGAGAACAGCGGAGCTTTTAGAGAAAGCCTGTAAGAAAAGTCATATTCCGGTGGATATGAAAAAGGTAACGAGGGCAGATGGTTCCATCACGCATACTGCATTCTGTGAAGTGAAAAGCATAGACCAGATGGCAGCATTACTGAAGATGGCTTCCGAACAGGTACTTGAGGAGCAGAAGGAAATGACCAAGACACTTGTACTTTACGATGATAAGGGCAAGGAGGTTATGTCGGCTGACTTTGTAAATAATGGTGAGATAAATATGGATGATGTGGAAACACTGTCAAGATTCTCTACGAGATTTGAGATCAAGGATCACAAGAATGAAGTTTTGGAATCCGGAAGTATCACACCAAATGCAAAGGAGGAAATCAAGGAAGCGGCGAGAAAACATAATCCGAAGAAGGATAAGTCGCTTACGGAGAGAATCAAGGACAAGAAGGAGCAGTCACAGAAGAAACAGAAAGACAAGAACCGGCAGCGTGAAAAAACGAAGAAAAAGAGCCGGGATACAAGTTTGTAGGTGGTGCTTATGGGAAAGAAGAATATTGGCGGTGCCGTACTCGATGACCTGAAGGCATTACCCAAGAAAATACTGAAACCATATTACAAGAATGGAAAGCTGAATGCGAACAAGGTAGCGATTGATGGAATCCCGTTTGTAATCATATTTTATGTGATAAATAAGTATGTACAGGCGGTGGTATCAGCAGATGGCGGCGATATGCTGGATAAGTGTGTCAAAGCATTTTCGCTGATATTCCAGGTCAAACCATATTTTGCACCTTCATTTAAGCTTACACCGCTTATCTGTGGTATCGGAGCAGGTGTGGCATTCAAGCTTTTCATGAACTCCAGAAAGAAGAATGCCAAGCAGTTCCGTCCAAGAGAGGAATATGGCTCTGCGAAGTGGGGGACGGATAAGGATTTTGAACCATATACAGACCCGGTTAAGTGGAACAACATTCCGCTGACTGCGACAGAATGGCTCAGAATGACGAGACCGGAACACCCAAAGTACGACAGAAACAAAAATATCCTGATTGTCGGAGGTTCCGGAGCAGGAAAAACAAGAGGATTTGTGAAACCGTCACTTATGCAGATGCAGTGTTCGTATGTAGTGACTGATCCCAAGGGAACTGTACTTGAAGAAGTGGGTACCATGCTTGCAAGAGGGGCATGGGAGCTTGACGACAAGGGTAACAAAGTACCGAAGGTCGGCAAGAACGGACAGGTCTTAAAGACCAAATCCGGCAAGGTGATCTATAAGAGGACACCATATAAGATAAAGGTATTCAACACAATCAATTTCGCAAAGTCCATGCACTATAACCCATTTGCATATATTCATACGGAGCAGGATGTGCTCAAATTTGTGAATACGCTGATTGCAAATACAAAGGGGGAGGGCGCACAGAGCGGAGAAGATTTCTGGGTGAAAGCCGAGAGGTTACTGTTCACAGCGTATGTGGCGTACATTGTGAAATACTGTAAGAAGAGTGAGAGAAATTTTGTCTCACTTTTAGCCATGATAGATGCGTCGGAGACAAGAGAAGAGGATGAGGACTTTGAGAATGCCATTGACCTTATGTTCAAAGACATAGAATTTGGTAATGATGAAGAGGGCATAGAAGCTGATCCGGATTCTTTTGCAGTACGACAGTATCATAAATATAAACTTGCGGCAGGTGTAATAAGATGAAAGAGACTTTTTAGTACCTTAACAGATTAAAGATTCTCTTTGAGCTTATTACTTTTGGCTCAAATACAGAGGAAAGGAGCAGAACATGAGTAGTGAGAAAATAATTGTATTATATGAACGATTAAGCCGAGAGGATGAGAACCTTGGGGAGTCGTACAGTATATCAAATCAAAAGAAGCTGCTGGAAGATTATTGCAGAGAAAAAGGGTGGACCAGGTTCAGGCACTTCACTGATGATGGTATATCCGGCACAACCTTTGTTGAGGTAAGATAACGTAACCTTTTTTGTAGGGGCGGTTATCTTACCTCTTTTTGATATATGTTAGATAGCATAACTCTTTACGTCGGCTCCTATCTGTCTGAAATAGGAGATACTTTCGGTTGGCTTGTCGCCTGTATCAACTCTGCCGACAAAGCTATAAAAGATTTCAATTTTTCGGGTGTTCGTTTCCTTATCCAGTTCGTGAATAAGAATACGGTCGATAAATTCATGGACGTTCTCGTAAGTCAATTCCTCAATCGCCGTATATTTACGGACAAGGGTAACAAACCTTTTCACGTCTGCGCTGCGCTCGGCGGCGGTGTCAAGCTCCTGTGTCAATTCCGCGATACGTCGCGTCAGCGTCTTTTTTTCTTCATCATAGCCGGAAGTCAAGAAAGCAAATTGTTCATCAGAGAGCTTCCCTAAAGCGTTGTCCTCATACAGTTTACGGAATAAGACGTTTAATTCGCTCATTCTGCCCTGTGCCTTGTCAAGCTCCTTGTGCTGCTGCGCCATTGTTTTCTTCATGGCTTGCTCGCTGCACTCATTCGCCGTTTGGATAAATGCCTGTTCGTGGGTCTGCACATAGGACAGTACCCGTTGCAGGTCGGCAAGGACAAGTTCTTTCAATACGCTTTTACGGATATAATGTGTGGTGCAAAGTTCCCCGGTTCTGATACGGTTTCTGTATTTCCCGCAAGTGTAAGCGTGTTTTCGCTCTAATGTTCCGGCTCCCTGCTGCAAATACATTTTGTAGCCGCAATCTCCGCAAAAGAGAAGTCCCGAAAAAATGTCGATTTCGTTTACTTTCGTAGGGCGGTGTTTGGTAGCAATCCGTTTCTGTGCAAGGTCAAAGGTTTCTTCATCAATCAAAGGTTCATGTGTGTTAGGGAAGAAGTATTGCTTTTCTTCCGGGTTCTTCTTTGTCTTTTTTGATTTGTAAGATACCTTATAGCTTTTGCCTGTAATAGTATGCCCCAAATATTCCTTACGGGTAAGAATGTCATACAGCGTCTTATCCGGCCAGTTGTAAATACAGTTCGGGTGTGGGCGCGGGTGGCGGCAGCTCCCGGAACGACGATAACGCATTTCGGAAACGGTCAGTATTTCATGCTCTCGCAGCCAGTTCTGTATTTCACAAATACGGTCGCCGCGCACATACATAGCAAAAATCTGTTTTACAATGTGTGCTGTTTCCGGGTCGGGCAATAAATGATTGCGGTCGTTAGGGTCAGCTATGTAGCCGTAAGGCACTTCGCCATTGACGCGCTCGCCTTTCTGCGCCTTTGCCTGTTTGACCGCCCGAATTTTCTTTGAAGTATCGCGAGCGTAAAACTCATTAAACCAGTTTCGCAGCGGGGTAAATTCGTTGTCGTCCCTTGCTGTGTCTACACCGTCGTTAATGGCGATATAGCGCACTTCGTATTCCGGGAAAACAATTTCGATAAGCTCCCCGGTTTTAAGATAGTTACGTCCAAGACGGGAGAGGTCTTTTGTTATGACCGTTGCCACGTTTCCGGCTTCTACCTCGCGGAGCATGGATTGAAGCCCCTCACGCTCAAAACTTACACCGGAAAATCCGTCATCAACGAAAAAGCGCGTATTGAAAAAATGGTGGTCGTCTGCGTACTTCTGTAAAATTAGCTTTTGGTTCTGTATGCTTTCGCTTTCTCCGGCTTGCATATCCTCTTGACTTAATCTGCAATATAAAGCGGTTATCTTGTCTGCCTGTAACATTTTGTCCTCCTCTCTGACAGCAGACAAGCATGGTATTTGTACTGATAAAATTATACCATGAACCGCTGCTAAAGTCATGTCCTAAATATGAAAAAACGCCCTATTTTCGGGCGTTTGCGGCGTTTAGCTCCATATCTTTACGAATGAGCTTTTTTATCTTTTTGTCGAGTGTATCCGTCGCTCGTTCACTCTGCGCCGAACATACAAGATAAGTAACTTTTCCAATTTTGTGTTCCGTTGTGGTAACGGAAGATTGATTTTGCGACAAAAGAAAAGCCCCCTTTCTTTCGCTCGTTTAATAGTTCAGTTTATGAATAGTGGCAAGTCCACTATTCCCGGTAATTTATAAAGGAGCTTTAATCAGACGGTCAATTAGCTTCTTAACCTCACGGGAATTGCACCCCTGCGCGGTTCTCGCGCAGCCCTACCCATTGCCTGCGACGCTCTGAACGCTCGGACTATGGCGATAAGGGAGTATCATTATGTATTTTGCGCTTCGTCGCCGACAGGCTGCTATGCCTGTTTTCCGGCGTCGGTGTTGGTCGCTCGGTTATCCCGGGCGGGAAAGTCCCGCCGGGATAACGTCATGGCGCACCCGCCGCATGGCTCGGCGCAAAAGGAACGTATCTGATTTGCCCTATGCTGCGCCGCCGTTATCTTGCGCCGCTTTCTTTGTCAAGGTACAAAAGACAGAAATACGCAAAGCGGAAAGGGGTGGAACACTTCGCTTTTTTAATTATCTGTCTTAAAGGATAGGACAGCCCGCATGAGCTTTGCTTGCAGCCGTTCCCGTAAGTCCTCGTCTACGCCGTAATAGGTATTGCCGCTTTCGTCGCGGATTTTCTTCATAGACAAATGGGCTATGTAGCTTTGGTAGTGCTGCATTACAATTTTCATGGCGTCGGGGTCGCCCTTTGTCGCGGCTAAAATGACCGGGTAGGGTAACAAGCCGCGCTCATTTTCATTACAATTCGTTCCATTCATCAGCGCGTTCCTCCAAATATCGTTTTAGCAGTTCAAAAGAGCTTGTCCGTCTATACTGTACTGTGCTGCGGGGTACTTTCATAAGCTCCGCGATTTCAGCGTCGGTCATGCTGAAAAAGTAATACAGTAAAACAGCTTGCCGTTTTTCTTCCGGCAGGGAGTGCATTGCTTCGGCAAGCAGCTTCGCCGTAATCTTCAAACCGCCTGCACAAAAAGCGTCCTCGTCCTCATTGACAAAATATCTGTCAACGGTATAAAGCTGCTTTTCCTCATGCGGGGCAAGGTCTGAAAAGTTGACTTCGTGCTTTCGCCGACTTTTGCTTTCCCGGCAGGCGTCAATCAGTTCGTTGCGTAGCGTGTGTTTGCAGTACGCATTAAACTCACATCTTGTCTGCCATTCCAACCGATTAGGATAATCCATGTTCTCACCCCCTTTCGTCCCGGGGGCGGGTTATTTATCCCCTTTCGGCTGCCTTCCACGGACGCACCGCAGATTTGCCAAACGGAATAGAAAAGTTTTTCAAAAAAGTTTTGAAAAACACAAAATGCGCCCGTCTGCAAGGCGCAGACGGACGCAAAGGAAATGTAAGAAGTATTCAGATGATTTGACAGTTCATACTCATGGGTAGACTTGCCCGGTGGTGGAGCTATGCTTTTTTTAATTGATGAAGCTCATGGGTATTATGGAATACCAAAGTAGACACGGCGGCAACCTCCTAAAATGCCGCCGTGTCAGTTCACGGTGTTTGGGTCGTCGTAGGTTTGGGATAGACGAAAAGAAACGGCGGCTCTGAAAAATCAAAGCCGCCGCGATAGAATAGGCGCGTGAAAATGTGTCTGCTTTACGACGGCTTTTTTTCTTTTGCCGTCGTGCGGCAGATATTATATTTCTATTTTATAACTCATTTATGGTTGCTGTTATTGCCATGTTTCTTATACGCTTTGCCGGGGCATATACAGCCAAAATACACGAAACAAGAACCAAAAGGACTATGATTTCCATTGGAACAACAGGGACTTTCCATGTTCCTCCGAAGTGCGTAACAATTATCTTTACATAAATCAGATAGTGAAGCAACAGACCTAAAACAAATCCAATAATTGTACCACAGGCAGCGTAAGTGATTGCTTCAGCCGTTATCATTTTTGTAATTTGCCGATTTCCCATACCAACTGCTCGCATTGCTCCGTATTGTTTTATTCTTGCGGACACACTCATGGAAATACTGTTCATAATGTTTAATATCGTGATGAATGAAATAATTGCAAGAAAACCGTATGCTGCAAGCCGGAATACCCAATAGGAACCATTGACATCACTGTTTTCTGCCCGGTTGTCTGCGAACATATAATCACTTGATAAGTTGCGGATTTTGCTTACTTCTGTTTCGGATATATTTTTTTCCAATACGACACTTACTAAGGCATAGTCCTGTTCTCCTGTAAGCTGTGTATAGGTTTCTTCTGAACAGACCATTGTTGCAGCACCGCTGACACTACCTACTCCCTCGGAAGCGATACACGCAATTTCAATTTCTGTATCTCCGATTTTTATTTTGTCGCCAACATTTAACCGATTATCTTGATTATAAATCGCCAGTGCATAGCCAGAATTACCATAGACTTTTGATAAATCTCCACTCATAACTGACTTCTTAAAGCTGTCAAGCATGGACTCGTCATAGGAAAACAAATCAACTGTTCCTGCATTGCCGTTAATTTCAACAGGATATGCTACATGAAGTTTTGTACCGAAAACGGATTTTACTCCGGGGATTTCTGAAATATCTTCCGCAAGATTTCTGTCTACGGAATTTGTTTCATCTTCGCTACTTATGACTATATCCGGTGTAAAATCGCTTACAGACGGAAGTAGCTTATGCACAAGGTCAAGGCAGGCGGCAAACGATAGAAAAAGAGCAATCGTAAGCGCAAATGAGCCTGTAATAAGGAATAAATTTTTCTTTGCCTCGGTTGCGTGATGAATACCTAAAGAAGTTTCTATCTTGAAAACGCCTGACTTTGCTGCACAACCTCCATGCTTTGATGTTCCTGTGTTTCCCGATACTGCGGCTACCGGCGAGACCTTTGCTGCCTGTTTTGCAGGGGAATGAGCTGCGATAAATACTGTAACAATACCAACGACAGCTCCGCAAAGAATACCCGTCACACTTACGGAAAAAAGCGGCATATCTGCCCATTCTCCCTTTACGAGAAATCTTAATATCGCACATAATATCCAACAGGTTATTGTTCCCAGTATACAACCAATCGGAATTGCCGTTTTACACCAATTCAATGCTTCAAGCCTTACAAAATGTATGATTTGTTTTTTACTTGCACCGATACACCTCATCATACCAAAAAATTTCGTCCGTTGTGCCACAGTACTATTCATGCAGCTTGAAATCATAAACACACCCGAAATTAGTATAATGACAAAGCAGATTGCCGCTAATGGGTATAGCTGATTTATACTGTCGTTACTGCTGGCTCCCAACATACTTAAAACAGCCATATTTTCTTTTACATTTTCGTCAGTTAAATTGTATTTCAGCTTGAAATCAGCAATCGTTTTTTTCAATCTGTTTTCATTTTGAAAACGAATGTAGAATTGAGAAGCAGATGTTTCTCCGTTCAAACTGCGGATATGATTAAAAGTATCCCGGTTCACATATACGCAAATTCCGTTTACCATACTGTTAAATTCAGAATCATCTTGATAAAATCCAGTAATGGTATATCCCAAATCCCCTGCATGAGTATTTAAGGTAATGCTGTCCCCAACTTTAACTCCGAAAAGTTCTTTTGCATCAGCACTCAGTACCACTTCTTTTTCATTCTGCGGATAATTGCCCTCGGTTGGATAATTCATAATATTGGTTGAGTATGCTTCTTCGATACCATAAATAACAGCATTTTTGCCGCCTATATAATAATCTTGTTCTGCGTTTGCGTTTATACTGTCGTACCAAGAAGAAAATGCTACATCATTGTCTTTTCTGATTTGCTCCGCTTCATTATCCTGTATATTTTGCAGAGCTATATGCCAGTCTCCGTGATTGTGGCGCATAGCTGTGGTTTCCGCTTTTGTCCACATTTCTACCATAGAAAAAATAGAGGTTACGAGAAATACCGCAAGGATAATGCAAATGCGTGTCATACGACTTTGACGCTTATGTACCTTTGCAGAAATAGGCACAAGGCTTAAATAGCTTTTCATTCGCGGCACCTCCCCAAATCGGTCAGCACACCGTCTGATACCTGCAATATCCGATCTGCGCTCTGTGCAATACTCCTGTTATGAGTAATCATAATAATGGTCTGCTCATATTTCCTTGACGCTTCTTTCAACAAGGCTATGACTTCGCTACTGTTCTGTGTGTCAAGATTGCCCGTTGGCTCGTCTGCAAGGATTAACGACGGGCGTGTGATAAGGGCGCGTCCGATTGCCACACGCTGTTGCTGACCGCCGGATAACTGGCTCGGTAAATGATTGCGCCGTTCTTTCAGATTAAGAACCGTAAGCAGTTCTTCCAAGTATTTTCTGTCCGGTTTCTGATAATCAAGCAGCACCGGAAAAATGATATTTTGCTCAACGGTCAGTTCGGGAATAAGATTAAACGCCTGAAAAATAAACCCGATATTTCTACGGCGAAAGACTGTAAGCCTGTTGTCATTCATGGAAAAAATTTCTTTGCCGCCAATTACGACTTTACCGGACGTAGGCGTATCAAGTGCGCCTATCATGTTAAGCAGCGTACTTTTTCCAGAGCCGGATTCTCCGACGATAGCCACATACTCGCCCTTTGGAACGGAAAAACTGACCTTTTTCAAAGCGTGTACGGCGGTTTCGCCGCTTCCGTAAGTTTTACAAATATTGTTGACTTCCAATAAGTTCATGTGTAAACACCTCTTTCTGTTTTGATAGCCCCAATATAACAGAGAAACCCTACATCAATATTACAATCAGCCTACAATTTTGTAGGGTTAAGAAAATTTATTGTGAAAGAGGTTCCCATTCCCACTGTGCTATCAACTTCAATCGTTCCGTTATGGGCTTCTACAATCGCTTTTGTGAGTGACAAGCCAAGCCCTATACCCTGTGTGTCTTTAGAAAAACGGCTACGATAAAACCGCTTAAAAATATGGTATAAGTCATCCGGGTGTATGCCGCTTCCGTTATCTTTTACGCTTATCTGAACAATAGAAGTGAACGCCCGCCACTCAATACGGATAAGTCCGCCTTTTTCTGTGTGGTCAAGAGCGTTCTTTACAAGGTTGCTGATAGCTTCGATAATCCAGTTTCGGTCACATAAAAGTTTAATTTCTTCATTGCCGGATAAACAGATTTCTTTTCCCTCCTGTTCGGCACGAAACAGGAAATGCTTTTTTATGTTCTTTGCAAGCTCAGATACATTTTCTAAAGATTTTTCCAATATAATCGTACCCGCATCCAGCTTTGTGATTTTCAAAAGACTTTGTACCAGTGTTTCTATACGGTCAAGCTCCTGCTCGGAAAGCTGGCTAAATTCTTGTATGGTCGGCAGTTCCTTTGCTTCGCCCTGTATAATACCATTGTAAATATTGAGAGCAGCAAGCGGTGTCTTTAGCTGATGTGAAATATCCGATATGGTATTTCGCAAAAATTTCTTTGCGCTCTTTTCGTTTTCAGCATGGGCGTTCAAGATTGCAACTAAAGAATTAACTTCATGGAACAGTCTGTATAGCTCGCCTTCATCGTTACATTCAATGGTAACTTCTTTGTTCCCGGAAATATATTCTGTAATCTGCGATATAGCATTTTCCATTATTTTATGTTGTTCCTTAAAATATCCGTAGCAGAATAACAGGATTGCAGCTCCCATACATACGCTGCAAAATATGATGTAATACACCGTATTTCTAACATCAAGGTTCACTAACACGGTTGAAATCAGTACAAAAACCAAGATACAGGACAAGATACTGCAAAAAAGAAATTTAATTTTTCGGTTTGCCAATATTTTCATCATACACCTCAATCTACTGTATTCCATTTATAGCCCATGCCGCGAACCGTAACAATACGCTTCGGTTCTCCCGGATTGTCCTCAATTTTTGTACGGAGCCTGCGGATATATACGGTAAGGGAATTATTATCTATATAATTTTCATTACAATCCCATAGTTTCCCCAAAATCTGTTCTGCGGAAAGTACCTGGTCGGGATTTTCCATAAAGAAACATAACAATTTATACTCGCTTGCTGTCAGTTCAAGTAACTTTCCCTGTTTATAGACCTCGCCTTTCAAAAGCCTTATGCTTATATCGTTGGAGGTCAATTCTGTAACTTCGGTATTAAAATTTTCACTCCTGCGGAGCAGTGCATTAAGCCTTGACAGGAATATTGCTAATTTGAAAGGTTTTGTAATATAATCGTCACCGCCTATATCAAGCCCCATAATAATATCTGTTTCTTCATCTGCGGCAGTAAGAAACATGATAGGTACTTTTGAGGTACTGCGTATCTTTTTGCAGAAATCAAAGCCAGAACCATCGGGAAGCGATACATCTAAAATTGCCAAATCATATTTACCATTTTCCCATAAAGTATCAGCTTCCAGTGTGGTACGGGCAACATCTATTTCATATCCTTGTTTTTTTACGGCAAAGGAAAGACCGCTGATTAAGCTCATATCATCTTCTAATAGAAATAACTGTTTCATTTTTTATCTCGTTCCTTTCCTTGCTTTGTTCTACCGTCAATCGGCTTTTCAGCGTTCGTAGGTATCAGCCACATATACCCCAGTTTTGAAACGCCCGGTATGCGGTTTTGGCTACAAAGTATCTGTACCCGCCTTTCAGATATACCCCACTTTTCGGCTGCTTCGGGGCAAGACATATATTCCATGATTTACCAGTCCTTTCCTCATACATAATCAGTATAATTATAATCGGACAGACGAATAATAGCAAGTGCTTAACTATGAATTATTTAAGCTACTGCTATGAATTATGTAGACATATCCAAGAGAAAAGAGGAACAGTACAATGTAACTGGGTGAATAATTATGGCAAAAAGACCAGTAGAAAAATATGACTTCAAGGCTTTTGGAGAAGCGATAAAAGCAGCGCGGACAGAGAGAAAAGAGAGCCGCAAGAAAGTAAGCGACGAAATGTTTATTTCTCCTCGCTACCTTGCGAATATTGAGAACAAAGGGCAACACCCAAGTCTGCAAATCTTTTTTGAGCTTATGCTCCGTTATGATATATCCGTAGACCAGTTTCTTTTAGAGAAGCCGGACACAAAAAACACGCAACGTCGGCAGCTCGATACATTGCTTGATACTATGAGCGATAAGGGAATACGGATTGTAACCGCAACGGCGAAAGAAATTAAGGAAGTCGAAAAAGAGGACAAATGAGAACGTCCGTTAAAATTGAATATGGATTTTAGGAAGCGTTGTAATCTTTTTAAGATTACAACGTTTTTCTTTTGTATAAGTTCGGCAAAATGGCTTTTTCTCCGTAGAGGGAAATAAGGGTATAAAAGATAAAAAACTTTCTTAGCAAGCATAGGAAGCGGGTACCCACTTCCGTATTTTGCCCGCCCTGCTCTGCGGCAACGTCGGCAAAATTGCTTGTTGGGAAGTGTCCCAAACCCTCGGAATGGAAAGGAGCGTCAAAGCATGGACGGACGAAAAAGGACGGTGCAAATCAAATTCAGAGTAACGGAAGCAGAACGGGATTTAATTCTTGAAAAAATGAAGCTGATACCCACCCGGAATATGGCGGCGTATCTTCGCAAGATTGCCATTGACGGGTATATCGTGCAAGTAGACCATACCGACATAAAAGCAATGACAGCGGAGATACAGAAAATCGGTGTCAACGTCAATCAGATTGCAAAGCGTGTGAACAGTACGGGCAGCGTCTACCAAGAGGACATAGAGGAAATAAAGGGGGTGCTTGCGGAAATATGGCGGTTACAAAGATTAAGCCTATTAAGGGAACGCTAAACAAAGCCCTTGACTATATCCAAAACCCGGAGAAAACGGACGGGAAAATGCTTGTGTCCTCCTTTGGCTGCTCCTATGAAACGGCAGACATTGAGTTTGCCTTTACCCTGTCGCAGGCGTTGGATAAGGGCAGCAATTTAGCCCACCACTTGATACAAGCCTTTGAGCCGGGAGAGGTAGACTATCAGACCGCCCATGAAATAGGGCGGCAGCTTGCCGACGCAGTAACCAAAGGTCAGCACGAATATGTTTTGACTACTCACATTGACAAGGGGCATATCCATAACCACATTATTTTCTGCGCGGTCAATTTCGTAGACCACCACAAGTACAATTCCAACAAGCGCAGCTATTACGGTATACGGAACATGAGCGATAAGCTGTGCCGGGAACATGGCTTATCAGTTGTCCTTCCGAACCGGGGCAGCAAGGGAAAAAGCTATGCAGAGTACCAGGCAGAGAAAACAGGTACCAGTTGGAAAGGCAAGCTGAAAATTGCCGTGGACGCGCTCATTCCCCAAGTATCAAGTTTTGAAGAATTGCTATCCAAATTGCAGGCGGCGGGCTATGAGATAAAGCAGGGAAAATATATATCCTGCCGCGCTCCCGGACAGGAACGGTTTACCCGCTTAAAAACCCTCGGCGCAGATTATACAGAGGAAGCTATCAGAGAACGGATAAGCGGCAAACGCGCCCGCGCTGCGAAAGCTCCCCGCGCAGATCGCGGCGGCGTTAGTCTGCTCATTGATATTCAGAACAGTATCAAGGTGCAGGAAAGCCGGGGCTATGAGCAATGGGCAAAAATCCATAATCTGAAACAGGCAGCGAAAACCATGAATTTCTTGACAGAACATAAGATTGAACAGTACGCAGAATTGACCGCGAAAATCACGGAAGTTGCCAAAGCAAGCGAACAGGCAGCGGACAGCTTGAAAGAGGTTGAAAAGCGGCTTACCGATATGACGCTGCTTATCAAGAATATCAATACCTATCAAAAGACCAAGCCCGCCTATGCTGCCTACCGCAAGGCAAAAGATAAGGAGAAATACCGGACAGCCCATGAGAGCGATATTATTCTCTATGAAGCAGCGGCAAAGGCAATTAAGGCGGCGGGGATAACCAAGCTACCAAGCCTTGCCGCCCTGCAAGCAGAGTACGCAGCACTTCAAGAGCAGAAAGAAGCCCTGTATGCCGACTATGGGAAGCTGAAAAAGCAGGTCAAGGAATACGACGTTATCAAGAAGAATATCGACAGTATTTTGAAAGTGGAACGTCAGCCTGAACGGGAAAAAGAAGCAGAGCGCGGATAAATGAGCGCAAAAAAAGAACGGACGCGGCAGCCGATATGTTGGCCACCGCGCCCGTTTTCTCATAGGTGCAGCTTTTGAAATGTTACGCAGTAGAACCGCGATTTTAGGGGTAAAGGTATCAATCCTTTACCTCTTTGTTTTTGTGTCCGAAAAGCCCTGCAATCAAAGGCTTTTTTCGCCCCTACTGCGTAACAAGAGTACGCTTTTTTCTCATGCGCTCGGCTGCCTGTCTGCGGGTAATCCGCTTCCGACAGTCCGGGCAGTATTTGACGCTGTTAGAGGTGGACGCAAAGAACGCGCCGCACACGGTACATTTCTTTCTGTCCTCGGTCTGATAGAGTTCCGCATAGAGCAGCTTATCAAGAGGAAGTACGGCAATCCGAAACCACTTACAGAGCAGGGAATAGGAAATGAGCTGCGGGCATACGCAAGTGTCCCCGTCGTCCAGTAAAATACAGTTGCCATTCTCGCAGTTGCAGCACTCCTTTTTCACAAGGGTGTTTACCTTGCGGCTTTGTCGCGGCGTCAGCCGCTTAATCCCGGTCATACTTCATCAGCAGGATAAACGGAAAGCTCTTTGTACTCGGCGTCGGTCAGCGCGTTCACTTTGGAAATGGTGCGCTCTGCAAGCTCCCGTAATCCCGCGTCCATGTAAGGCAGCGCAGCGGTCATGTTCTCTATAAGCTGCGCCTTGCTTCCCTCATGGTAAATGCTCAAAAGGTTTGTTTCCTCAACAGTAAATCTATTCATGCTCATACCTCCAAATCGTGATTTTTTCTTTTTGCCGCTGACTTTTTCGGGGCGGCTGTTTTCTTGTCTGCGGCAAGCTGCGCCCGGACAGAGGGGCGGGGCTTTTTAATCTCTTTGTCCCGGTTCTCTCCCTTGTCAATCAGCGCATACGTTCCATGTCTGCCCTCGATTTTGGAAAAGGAAAGGGTCTTGTAAGGCAGCATGGAGAAAAGGCGGTCAATGTCCTTTGTGTTCGCAAGCTGCATGAACGCTGGGGAAAGCTCCACCATGAAATGGGTCTTGTTCGGGCTGTTCGGCGTGTCATGCCGCTTCATTTCCCGCACAATGCGCCGTGCTTCCGTTTCAATCAGTCCGTCATGCAATGCGGCGATATGGGCCTTAAAATCTCCCGGTGGAAGCTGCTCCCTGTTGCGGTGTTCCTCCCGTAAGAGCCATTTAAGAGCGTCCGGGTCGTTGGGTATGGCTTCAAAGCGTTCAAACTTCCCAAACTGCGGGTCTGGGCTTCCGTTGAAATACTGTCCGGCGGGTATCATCTGCTCCCCGCGCTCATAAATCAGCTTTACCGTATCGGCGGGCAGCCCTTTTTCTTTGACGCGCTCATAATGGCGGGAATAGTCAAGTTCATACAGATTGCCCTTGATTTTTCCATGCTCCTTGCCTGTCAGCTCGATTGCATAGGCAAGAATACGGTCGCTTGTCTGCTCCATGTAAAAACGCCAGGTATTATGGGGCGCGGTGTCCTTTAGGAAAACGTCACGCTCCCGGAAGCAATGCGTCCCGGACGGGCGGCAAAACCATAAGAGGGTCTTATCCTCTTTACTTGCGCTTGCCGCCGTTTTTGCGATAATCTCCCTGTCAATATCAAAATCGCTTTGGTAAAAGCCTGTATTCTGCTTCATAATCGCATCGAGGGAAGCGAACACGTCTACATCTTCAAATTTATTTAATTTGCTCATGTGTCAGCTCCTTTCCAAGTCCTGCGACTTCTGCTTTGCGTTCTTCTTTTTCCCCGTCCGTTCTTTGTCAGCTTTAAGCTGCGCCCGGATAGAGGGCTTTTCTTTGCCGCGTTCTTTGTCTGCCTTAATCGCTTCTGCAAGGTCAACAAGGGAAATCTGTTCCCCGGCTTTTACCTTTGCTTCCAGTTCGTCAACCGTAGGGGTGTTGTTGATGATACCGTCAAAGTTGTTGTCGTTCTGCTCGATTGTGTCCTCGACGTGCTTTAGCGGGTTTATCTTTTCCGGCTGTTGTGTCTGCTCCTGCAAAAACTCCGGCACTTCCTTGTAGCCGAAACTATCTACATAATGCGCCGCGTCCTGTCCGTTCTGATGAAGCACTACCACGTCGGAAACGGAAAGGCTGTGTCCCTTAAAATCTTTCGGGTGGTCGATATTAAAGCGGGCGTAAATATCTTCAAGGGAAGTCCCCGGTGTAAGCTCTGCGGAATAGACAAGGGCATAGTTTTTTGGGTCTACCCTGTGTCCTGTGGCAATCAGACGGTCGTAAGGCTCAAAACGCAAGTCCCTTGTTTCGTCCCCGCCTTTTATCTGATAAATGGAAAAGGTGTCTTTGTCCTGTGGGGCTTCCTGTTCCGGCTGCTCCTGTGCGGGGGCTGCCTGTTCCTTGTCCTGCTCCTTTTGGATTTGTGCGATATGTTCATCTATACTGTTGATTATCTCGGCAGCGGTGCTTCTTATTGTTTCAAGAGAGCCTTTCAGCTCCGCAAGTTCCCGCCCGCTGCTCCAACCGGCGACATATCCAAAGGAATAATCAGACGTATCAAGTCCGTAATGTTGGCAGACAGTATAGGCTACGCTTTCTGCTTCCACCTCGCGGGTACGGCGGTCAACGCGGGGCTGCTGCTCATCTTTCGGGGCGTTTAAGTCAATATCATGCAGCTTTGCGTGGGCGATTTCATGGATAGAGGTTTTGAGGGTCTGCAACTCGCTCATGCCCTCATCAATAGCGATACGCTTATCCTCCAAGTGATAGTAGCCATGTGCGCCACCTGTGATTTTTTCAAAACCAATAGGGACAGGAGAAGTCTTTTCAAGGGCTATGAAAAAGTCCTTGTAACGGTCAACGTCCCCAGTCAGCTCGTCAACCGCAATATCCGGCAATTCTTTTCCCTCGGTCTGCGACACATCAAAGACAGATACCACCTTATAAGCGGGTATGGTGACTTCCTTTTCCTCCATGACAGGTTTCCCGTCTTTCCCCATAACAGGCTTCCTTGTATGTGGGTCGATTTTCTCCGTTTGCTGTTTTAACTTGAACGGCGACGGGGCAATAATCTTGATACCCTTTTCTCCTTTTATTACGTTGCGCTGAAAGTTATTTTTCCAAGCTGTAAATCCTGCCACAAGGGAAGCGTCGGGTTTCTGCATGGCGATAAGCAGCGTATTGTTAAAGCTGTAATTGTGGAAGCGGGACATAACTTTGAGATATTCTTTGTAGCGTTCACTGTCAAAGAGTTCTGTAATGCCCTGCTCCAAACGGTCGGTAATCTCTTTCATCTTTTCTGCGGGTTTTTCGCTTGTCAGCACGATAGGGATAACCGGGCGGGGCTTTTGCGGCTCTATGGCTGTCGCCGGGGCGGTTTGTTCTGTGGCGGCTTCGTCCATAAAAATCTTGTCCTGTTCGCTTTGTTCCGGCTTCGGATAACTCATAATGCGATATTCCTCCGGCAATTCGCGCCCCTCAAAATGGCGTTCCCATTCGTCACCGCTTTTCACAAGGTAGCCATAAGAGGTAATGCTGCCCTGCTCCTGCTCGGCAGTATTTTTTCCAAAAGCAGCAAGATCAACGCCGTTTTTCCATTCTTCGGGCATTTGCACCATGCCGGATTTGTTAAGGTAATAGTCGCCCAAGTCGCGGGACGTGTTCACTCCGGGGATATGTACGAAATAGTCCACGTTGTAAGTAAAATCAATTATCTGTCCGATATTTTCAAATCCCTGTTTCTGCTGCAAGACTGCGTTGAGCTTTGGAAGCTCTGCGGGGTCAAGCTGTGCGATACGCGCTGCAAGAAAATTAAGGCTGTCAATGTCAGCGGCGCATACCATGTCATAGGGTAAGGCAATATGCCTGTTTTCATTGTCAGAATATCCGTTAATAAAAAAGTCCTGTGGATTGTCAGCGGTAATGCCGACAGTTCTCATAGCTTCGTGAAGCTGCTCCTTTGTGGTCGGCATGGAAAGCCACACGCCGCCCGGTTCGCCTGTTTCAAAACGGCTGCGGCTGTTAATCAGAATTGCAAATTGTTCCGGCTCGTTCCTTTGCCCTATGTTCTGCGGTGGCTCTGTCGGGACGGGTGCTGCCTGTTCAGTGGTCGGCTGTTCCCGTTCCTCGCCCTCAATCGTGTAGCCCGGTAAAAGCTGCCCGTTTATCTTGAAATGGTAGGCATATTCTTTCGGAATAGGCGGCGATATTTCAGTAAATAAATGCTGATAGGCTTTGATACGCCCATTCAGATATTTTTCCATAGCTGCCTTGTCTGCAAATTTCTTTTCCTGTCCGGCGATTTTTGCTTGATTGTAACCGTCCGGGCTGTTGGTGTAAACGTTCCATGAGAGCGTCCACGCATAGGGAACGGATTGTTCCTTTTCCCGGTCATAGCGGGTATTCTCATAAATGTGGTAGCGCATTTGATAAACGCGGTTGCTAATGATATGGCGGTCATTTTCTGCGGCTTCCCACTGGTTAGCGGTATGCTTGACTTCAGGTGTCCTCACATACTCAATGGCTTTATCAACGGCAAGGGTCTGTCCTGCCTGTGCTTCCCATGCAGCCGCCCGCTGTTTCAAATCTTCATAAATTGTCTGTTCAGCCGCCGCGCTTTCCTCGCGAATTTCCCGTAGCTGTTCCATAGATAAGACAGTCAACCCGGAAATATCGGCTTTATCCTGTTCAAAATATAGCTTGCGTTCTATCCTCATACTGTCTGCCGGGTCTAAGCGGTCATGGTCGTATGTGGAATATCCTGTTTTTATTTCTGCCATGCGTTCACTCCTTTCGTTTTCAATCATGCGGTGCATAAGTTCGTAGTCCTCCATGCTCATGCTCCCGTCAAATAGATAGGGGTCGGGTTCTTCGCCGTCCCGGTAGGCTTTTTCAGAGAACGGAAGCGCCGCAGCGTGGGCGGCGGCTCTTGCTTCCTCGATAAGCTCCGGCGGCAGCCTGTCGTCGTGGACTTCGATAAATTCCCCGATATTGCTATATCCGTTTTCGTAGTGGCGGCGCACCCCGGCGGTCAGCTCGTCAAGACTCATATCCTCGCCAAGATAGCCGGAATAATAACCGTTTACCACAACGGCGGTAGGGTCAGCCTGTTTGATTTCTTCCATGCGGCTTCTGTCCTCCGGGTAGAGGTAGTCGCCCATTTCAAGGTGGAAATATTCAGCGTTCCAAGAACGTCCCGTTTTCCAAAACGCCACCCAAGCGATACCGTCCCTTAATTCTTCTTGATAGTCCTTTACGGTGTCCCGTAAACTTGCCATGTGTAACCTCCTTTCTGCTGTTTCAGAGGGTTTGGGAAACTTCCCAACAAGCAAAAATCCCCGCCGTTCTCGGTAGAGAAAGCAGGGATTTTACGGAAAAGGGTACTCTTTTCCTATGCTTGCTATTCAGTTATTTTTTCTTCGGCAGTTCAATGCGGTAGTTGACATATTTCCCGCCCGTATCAGCCAATACGATAGTTCCGTCGTAGGTTTTGCCCGTCTTTGGGGAATAGAGCTTTTTCACATTTACTTTGCCGGATTTTAAGAGTGCAGCGGCAATCTTCGGGGTAAAGGTTACTTTTCGTTCTTCAAAGAAACGGTCATTTTTCCACATGGTAAAGATACATTCTTTATTGCTGCAATAGTAGCTTTTCTTTCCCTCATAGACAGGAGAACCGCAGCGGGGGCAGTTTCCCAACGCTTCCCGTTCCGGCTTGAACATCTGCGCTTTATCATCAGAAAGAAACGGATAGGTCTTTACCAGTTCCCGCGCCATATCCTCGATACCCTCCATAAATGCGGCGGGGTCTGCCTTGCCTTTTGCAATCTGCGTCAGATTGTTTTCCCATTCTGCGGTAAGCTGCGGGCTTGTCAAGGTGTCCGGCAGGACACACACAAGGTTGATACCGTCCTTTGTGGGAAGTAGCTGCTTGCCTTTTCGCTCCACAAAGCCGCCCTTTACCAGTTTTTCAATGACAGCGGCGCGGGTGGCGGGAGTTCCAAGTCCTTTGCGTTCTGCGTCCGGGTCGGTGTCCTCACTTCCGGCGCGTTCCATAGCAGAGAGCAGCGACGCTTCGTTGTGGGGCTTTGGCGGTGTTGTGTCATGCTCCGTTACCGTTGCCGCCGGATTTTCAAAGGTCTGTCCCTCGGTAAACTGTGGCAGGGCATTTTCTATGTCGCTGTCTGCGTCGTCCGTTTCGGGATTTTTCTTTAAGGCTGTCCTGTATTTTCGGTCAATCTCTTTCCACCCGTCGAACAGTACCGTTTTTCCCCTTGCGGTAAAGGACTGTCCGGCACATTCAAAGATTGCCGTAACCGCTTCAAAGGTATGCGGTGCAGCGGTCGCCATAAGTAGACGCGTCCCGGCAAGGGTAAGGATATTCCTTTCGCTTTCCGGCAGCGCGGCAAGGTCAGTCTTTGCAAGCTCCATAGTCGGGATAATGGCATGGTGGTCTGATACCTTTTTACTGTTCAGAACCTTTCCAAGCTCCGGCGTGAAGTCTTTTCCCGCCATAAAAGAGAATTTCCCACAAAGCAGCTTGATAATGCCCGCCGCTGTGTCGCCCATGTCGTCGGTCAGAAATGCGCTGTCTGTTCTCGGATAAGTAAGAAGTCTTTTTTCATACAGGGCTTGTGCAAGGTCAAGGGTCTGCTTTGCAGTATATCCGAACAGGCGGTTTGCTTCCCTCTGTAAAGAGGTAAGGTCAAAGAGTTTCGGCGGGGCTGCGGTCTTTTTCTCTTTCACAAGGGAAGTACAGACTGCCCGCGACGCTTCGCAAGTCGTTTTTAATGCGTCGGCTTCTGCCTTATCTGAAATTCGTTCACTTGCAGCTCCCGCGCCGGATAAGACAAGGCGTACATGGTAGTATTTTTCTTTCTTGAAAGTGGTAATCGCTGCGTCCCGGTCAACAAGCATTTTTAAGGTCGGGGTCTGTACGCGCCCCACGTTCAAGGTATGATTGTAAAGGACAGAGAAAAGGCGGGTGGCATTGATACCAATTAACCAGTCAGCCTTTGCCCTGCATAATGCGGAAGCAAAGAGCGCGTCGTATTCCTCGCCGTTTTTCAGACGGGAAAAGCCCTCTTTGATTGCACTGTCCTCCATAGAAGAAATCCAAAAACGGCGCATAGGTTTCTTGCAGCCCGCCATTTCATAGACAAAACGGAAAATGAGTTCTCCCTCGCGCCCTGCGTCGCAGGCATTGACGACTTCGGAAACGTCTGCCCGGTGCATAAGCTCCTTTAAGGTTTTGAATTGCTTTTCCTTGTCAGCCGAAACGGTGTACTTCCATTCCTGCGGCAAAATCGGTAAGCTGTCATAGCTCCACTTTTTATATTGTTCCCCGTATGCGGCAGCTTCGGAAAGCCCTACCAAATGTCCCACGCACCAAGAAACGATATAGCCGCTTCCTGTGAGAAATCCGTCTTTCTTTTCCTTTGCCCCAAGTACGGCAGCGATTGTCTGCGCCACACTGGGCTTTTCTGCGATAACTAAAATCAATGATAAATCCTCCTTTCGGGTAAAAGAAAAGAGCAGCCATTTCTGGCTACTCTACAAATAAGCTATCTATTGATAGTCTTGGATAAATTTTAAAAATTCATCTCCGTATTTTGTGGTTCTTTTTGCTCTTGCAAGTTCTGTTGAAACAGGTGTATCAAAATCTACAATGCTTATTAAACTGTCTGAACAAAGCTGTCCTGCAATATGTTTTACAAACATTATATCATCTGCAAAGCAAGGAAGTTTCTCAATAATTCCTTTTATCGGGTGTTCTGTTCCACCAATCGTCCGAATTGTTGTTCCACTTCGCTTAATAACCTTTTCATTGTAATTATCTTGTGCGAAATATTTTAGCAACATTATATGACTTAATGTATAACTTCCAAGTAATGACAAGTAAAAAAGTTTTTTATCCGTTGGTATATCTATATTGTTTGCAGAAGAATAAAGTGCATTAGCAAAAAGCTCTTGCTTTTCTTTCTGATATGCTCTCATTGCTCCCATAGTTGCAACTTGAACACAAGAATAGAACGCCTCATCTTGTGCCAATTCATCTATTGAGCGTGGAATTTTTTCTAATATTTCCTCAACTCTTTGCTTCCACTCATTCATTCGTTTATCAGCCACATACCCTTGTGCCAAACTTATATACTCGGCTAAAAAACCACCTCCGGGGAATAATGATACAGCCCCTTTTCCAGTTGCTATTAAAGCGTCTGTTAATTTATTTCCCAATTCATCAGCTCCTTTGCTATATGATAATTATTTTACCACACAAAAAGAAGTTTCTCCACATTTCTTTTCAGCGTTCCGGCTCGGTTTCTTTTTTCTTCTGTACCTGTTTCAGACAGTACCCCACACAAGGGGACTGTCCCTTATAAGGGCAGAAAGCGCAAGCCGGGGGATAAGGAACGGGCGGCGCATTATCACGCCGCCCGTTCGGTTTCTGTATCATCATCTTTTCAAAGGGATTGTCGGTAAACAGGGTCATAGGGTTTCTTCCTCCGTTTCTTCATCTTCGGGAGTTTCCCCGGTATCTGCTTCCGGCTCGTCCTCGTCGTAGTCCTCAAATTCAAAATCTTCAAGGGCGGTATCGCCCTTTACATTCTGCTTCGGCTTCATAAACTTAAAGTAGTAGAACGCTGCGCCGCCACCAAGCAGGGCAAAGAGGACTAAGGCAAGCACCACACCGGGATTGCCGCCTTTTTCTTTCGGTTCTTCCGGCTGCTCGGTTGGTGTTGGGGTGGGTTCTTTGCCTGTGCAGCCTGTCATACTGGTAACACATACCGGGCAGGACGTGTTTACCTTTCCAGCTTCGCATTTTTCCGTACAGTTACAGATTTCCGGTTTTTTGGCAGCTTCGCCGTTTTCGGTCAGTGCCATAAGGTCGGCTTCATCCACTTGATTTAGGAAATGTACGGTCTGTTCGCCCTCGGCGGCGCGGTCAATGAGGATATAGAAATAGTTGCCGCTTTTGGTGGTAACAGTGATAAGCTGCTTATTGCCGCCGTAATCGTCAACCAGTGTTGCGTTTCCCTTTGGGGTAAGGGGCGGCGTTTCTTCTTTTTCCTCCACAATCACGCCGCTGTCATTAGTCGCGTCCCCGGCGGGCGGCTCTGCGGCTGTTCCCTGCGCATAGGCAGGGACAAAAAAACCGCCCATAAGGATAAGGGCGGCACAAAGGGCAGTCATGGTCTTTTTCAGTTTATTCTTCATCTGTATTTTCCTCCTGTTCTTCGTAGTCTGCCGTTTCGGTAGCGGGTGCGGCGTTCATGCCGGGAATACCGCCGCCGGACAGCATAGCGTTAAGTTCCTGCGGGGTCAGACGCATAGCTCGTACAAGCTGCACGATTTCAAGGTTTTCCACTTCGGTTTTCTGCGCTTCCAGTCCTTTTAACTTGTTCTGATACTCTGTGATTTTCTCGCGGGTCTTTGCGATTTCCTTATTGATACGGTCGATTTTATTGTTTGCCATAGGTCATTTCTCCTTTCTTTTTGGGGCTGCTTTACCAGTTCATCAGCCCGTAGCCTTTGATACATTGATAGTTAAGGTCATAGCTCTTTATCTTGCAGGCGTCGCCGGAATTGCCCTCAACGGTATAGACGCGGCTGCCGTCCCTGCCAAGCACAAGCCCCACATGGTCGGCAACGCCGTCTAAATCCCAATCAAAAAAGATAGCGTCGCCCGGTGCGATATTCTCATAGCCGCGTGCGCCCCATTGTCCCCTTGACTGAAACCAAGGGACACCCTGCCATTCGCAGCCTGCAAATCGGGGTTCGCTTTTTCCGGCTTGATTGTAGCACCATGATACAAAACAGGCGCACCATTCCACGCGGCTGTTAAAGCCGTACCAAGACCAGTAAGGGTAGCCGCCCACGTTTCCGACTTGCTGTTTTGCAAGTTCCATAAGCTCTTGATTTCCGGGGCGCGTACCGTTTACAAACTCCACGCCGCTTAAATCCTCGGACGGGCTTCCGTCGGGAGAACCGCCGCCAAAAATCAGCGGTTTGTTGCCGCTTGTTTCCAAGTACACATGGAACATTTCAAGCTGCTGTGGCGTTAAAAGCTCCGACACAAAAGAAGAAATCGGCTTATTTTCCAGTTTGACGTTTAAGATGTGATACTCATAAGGGACTTCCTCGGTTGTGGTTTCCCCGGTTTCCGGGTCGGTGCTTGTTTCGGTGCGGTAGCGTATTTCCACTTCCTCGGTCAGCGTCAAGGTGTACTGCATGGCAAAGATACGTTCAAGCTCTGCCTGTGCGCTCTGCGGGGTGTAGCTCTGCAAGAGGGCGGTCAAGTACGACGCTAATTCATGTGGGTTATGCCCGATATTATCAAGGTCATAGCGGTATTCATCATAGCCGGGGTGGGTACTTTCAATAGCGTCAATCTCACTTTGCAGCTCATGTTCCATTGCGGAATAGCTCCGTTCCGTCGCCACAAGGTCGCTGTCCTCCGACGTGTAGGAAGTCCCTAACACGCTGTTCATGCTGCCGGAAAACATTGCCCCGCAGGAAGAAAGCCCCACTGATACCATGATAAACAGAAGCAGCGCGGCGATAGCGATTATCACGCCTGCCGGGTGTCGTCCTGCAAAGGCAGCCGCTTTTTTTGCCGCTGTTTGGGACGCTCCGGCGGCTGCTTTGGCGGTGGCTGCGCCGCCTTTCTTTACGGTCTTTGCATACTGGCGTTTGATTTTCTGTTTCTGCATGAACCGGGAAAAGGGATTACTTGTAAGCTGCGGGTTTTCCTGTAAGGCTTTGTGGTACTGGAAGTTCACATTTGCCTTAAACGCTGCCTTTTCTGCCTTTGCCGCTTCCCGGTAGGGTTTCAGCTTATGGCTGCGGTAGCCCTGTTTTAGTTTTCTTGTCCCGTACCTTGCGCCGCGCTCGGCAAGTTCCTCCGATTTGTGCGCGCCCTCCACACCGGAATTGTCTTTCTCGACGCTGTGGATTTTGTTGTGGACGAAAATCCCCGCTTCCTGCGCGGGGCGGGATAAGGGGTTATTTGGGGCTTTGCCGCCGGGTATCGACTTTTCCTGTTCCTCAAAGTGCAGGCGGGTCTTTGCCTTTCCGGTGGCTTTCTCAAAGGTGCGCTCTTTCACAAGTTTTTTCTGCTTCGGAAGAGCTGCCTTTGCTGCGTCCAGTTTGTCGGCGGCTTTTTCCGATTTTTTGATGTAGGGTTGTAGTTCCGGCGTTGCCCGTTCCTCGTCGATAAACTGCAAGCGGGAAGTGGAAGTACGCAAAACCGTCGCTTCCTGCGCTTTCTTGACTGCCTTTTTGTTTACCTTTCGGGTATGGGCTGCGTCAAGGTGTTCCATAACGCGCTCGGCTGCGGCACTGTCCGGCTGTGAAAAGTCGCTGTCTGCTTCTCGGCTGCTGATACGCTCGGCGGTCTGCTGTGTTTCGTTGATTTCTACCGCACCGTCGCGGGTCATTTTCTGTGTGATTTTATCGCGTGGTTTTAATTGAGTTTTTATTATTTTCACCTTCTTTTAAATAAGAAAACCCGCCACAATAGGCGGGTTCAGACTGTAGACAAAGCTCCTTCCTGTGAGGGAGCTTTTCTTGTGTCATGACT
>ERZ773194.1514-NODE-1514-length-24687-cov-4.096419_pt1 | contig 24687 bp, 18 predicted proteins | sample MGYA00511240_ERZ773194 | MGnify/ENA primary metagenome ERZ773194 (study PRJEB29015, sample SAMEA2737774) | human gut metagenome | biome: human gut; feature: human-associated habitat; material: faeces | place: China | collected 2012 ... | reverse complement strand
TTTAATTGTGCTTGTGCTTGTCCAGCCCTCCAAAGGCGGCGGATTCGGTTCCGCACAGGACGCACAGGAACGACGGTTCCCGGTGGTATCCTGCCATCCTCTCGGTCACGCTGATGAGGTTCTCCGCCGCGGAATCGATCCTGTTCGTCCCGACCTTGATCTCGAAGGCGCCCCAGCGCTTGTCGGGCATCTCCACTATCGCGTCTATCTCCCGCTTGCCGTCGTTGTAATGGAACAGATTGCCGTTGCTGGCTTCGGCGTATATCTGGAGATCGCGTTCGCACATCCCTTCGAAGAGGAATCCGAATGTCTCCTCGTCATCGTCCAGCATCTTGGAGGTCAGGCCGAGCGCGGATACGGCGATGGCAGGGTCGGTGAGGTGCCTCTTCGGCTTCTTCCCCACTCTCTCCGGCGATCTCAGGTTCGAACTGTACGAGGGCTGGTTCTCGATGAGATACATCCTCTCGAGGACCGAGATGTAGTCGGACACCGTGGTGTCCTTGATCACCTCGTCCTCGTTCTCCTTCATGTCCCTGGCGATGGCGCTGTTGCTCGCCAGCGTGCTCTCGTTGCGCGACAGGGAGTGTATGACCATCTTCATCCTGTAGGGGTTCTTGCTTCTGTCCACGCGCGGCAGGTCGCGTTCGCAAAGTTGGTCGATGTATCCCGGCATGCTTCCGAGTTCCTCGTTCAACGGGGTGTCCAGAACGCTGGGCCACCCGCCCCGCATCACCAGGCGGACCAGATCGCTGTATCTCGTGGTCTTGGGAGGGGTGTTCCTGAAATCCGAATCGAAGAGTCCCCTGAGCGATACCGAGCCGTCCGAATCGCCGGATTCGTACAGCGACATGGTGCGCATTCTGATCGTCCCGATCCTGCCGAGCCCGCTGTGCATAGGGGGCGTCGCATTCCCTTCGGTCGGCATCGACGATCCGCACAGGACGAATCTGCCTTTGACCCTCTTCTCATCGACCCTTCTCCTGACGCCGTCCCAGATCGCAGGAACCGTCTGCCATTCATCGATCAGGCGCGGTTCTTCTCCATCCAGTGCATAGTTCACATCCCTCGAGGCCAATCTGTAGTTGCGGTTGTTATCTTCCGGATCATCTAGGGCGAAGATGCTGTTGGAATGATTGCGTGCGGTCCACGTTTTACCGCAGTTCTTTGTTCCTTCGATGCTGACGGCTCCGTATATCTGCATATACTCTTTGATTTTGGAATCTACGAGTCTGGGCCTATATCCTTCGGGTGTCAGCGTCATCAATGGTGTATATGCAAGGTCATTTATGGTTTTTATCCCCTGATAGTAATAAATTATATACTCTGATAGTTGGGAAAACACTACTATGAGAGTAGAGAAAATTCTCCCCTAATAGGAGAGAAAACACTACTGTGAGGGGAGGAATTTCAGAAATGAGGTGTGGAGAATATAACCTTCGATAAAGGTTATAAGGTGTTACCACGTCTTCGATCCATGGCCGGGGGAGAATCCGTGTTCGACGAGATGGAGAGGCTGAACCGTCGTATGACGGAGCTGCCTCCCGGTTGCATCTCCAGGAAGACGATCAACGGGAAGATCAGATACTATCACCAATGGTATGAATCGGGGAAGATCCGCAGCAAGTATGTGAAGGAGGCGGATCTGAGCGGACTGGAGGCGAGGATAGCCGAGCGCAAGGAATGCGAGCAGCATCTCAAGAAGCTGAAGGACGGGTTGAACCCGGACGTCGGCTTCGAAGGATTCAAGACGAGCGTCATCGCCGGAGCACCTCTCCTCTCCGTATTCGATGACATAGGCGATCTGAAGCGCAGGGACTGCTACGGCATCCTGGAGTCCTATGTCCGCGGGAACGAGAAGAAGGTCTGCATCCTGTACGGTCTGAGGCGCACCGGCAAGACCACGATGATCGGTCAGCTGATACGCGACATGGATGTCGAGGAGCTCTCCCGCACCGCGTATATGAACGCGGCCGATGCGGGTACGCTCAGGCGGGTGTACTGGGATCTCGATGTCCTGAGGTCGAAAGGGTTCAGGACCGTATTCATCGACGAGATAACGATGCTGGATGATTTCATCGATGGCTGCTCGGCATTGGCCACCATGTATGCGTCGATGGGGATGAGGGTCGTCCTTTCCGGGACTGATTCCTTGGGATTGCGCTTCGCCGAGGACGATCAGCTGTATTGCCGCGCGGTGACGATCCACATGAACCCCATCCGCTACCGCGAGCATGCGCGTCTGATGGGAACCGGAGACATCGATGATTTCATCCGCATGGGCGGGACCCTCAGGAAGGGGGAGATGAATCTGGAATGCCCCGAGGACTTCGATGCGGATTCGCCGTTCATCAGCGGAAGAGCGGCCAGCAGATACACGGACATGGCCATCGCCAGCAATATCCAGAACTCCCTGAGGAACCACGAGGGCGGGAGGCACTTCCATCGTCTCTACGAACTATACGAGGCAGGGGAGCTCACGAATGCGATAAACCGTGTCGTAGAGGATATCAACCACCGCTTCGCTCTGAAGGCGATCCAACAGGAGTACGGATCCCAGAATCTTAGGTACGCTCTCTTGAACGATCCCGGAGCCATCCCGGATTCGCTGGACTTGGAGGAGGTCGTCGGACGCGTCATGAATGCACTGAGCATCAAAGATCCTAAATCGCTCAGCATCAGATTGGATGAGGGGCACGTGGCATTGATCCGCAGCTATCTGAGGGCATTGGACCTAATCGCGGATTGCGATGTGATAGTATTCGCCGAGGGCAGGGCGGAGCACGATACGGCGACGGTGTTTCTCCAGCCGGGGATGAGATATGTCCAGGCACAGGTGCTGGTGAGGTCCCTGGAGATGGACGAGGGGTTCCTGTCGCTGGGTCCGGATGAACGGGAGCGCATAGGCTCCCGCATACTGGATACGGTGTCCGGAAGGATACTGAAGGAGATCGTCCTGTTCGAGACGAGGGATAGATTGGGTGACGGCTACGAGGTGTGCAAGGTGCAGTTCCCCATAGGGGGGATCGACATGCTCGTCCGCGATAGGCGGAGGGGGGTGTGCTCCCTGTTCGAGGTGAAGCACAGCATCAACCGTTCGAAGCATCAGAGGAGGCATCTCGTCGATCCGGAGAAGTCGGATGCCGTCGCGAAGCATTTCGGACCGATATCGGGGAGGTTCGTGCTGTACAGGGGGGAGGATAGCATCGAGGAGGACGGCGTCCGCTACCTGAATGTGGAAAGGTATCTGAACGGACTGGGAGGCACGGAGGACGAGCTGAGGAAGGTTCTGTTCCCGGAGCGAGGTCAGGACCCCGATCTCCTCTTTCCGTGCTTTCTCGGATGTCCTTTTCCGGACCTCTTCCGTCTTCCATTCGAGCATATCAGGTCGACATACGATTCGATGCAGATCGGAAGGCTGTCGTTCAGATTGTAGCCGATGCAGATATCGATGTCATCCAGTGCTTTCCGAATGTCCTTCCTCTTGCCGTACAGGCGTCTGCTCTTCTTCGTGACCTGTTCGGTGGAACAGGCGTCCGTTCTCCCCATCATCCCGTACCGGATGCTCCTGAGCGCCATGAGGGTGCTGTTCGGAGGGTCGTATGCGATCATGATGTCGTCATCGGCGGTGGAGAATGTGGTCCTGATTTCCAGGGGGTGGTATTCCGACACCAGGCGTTCGATGGCCGGGACGATCCTGTCCAGCATGTTCCTGGCGGCGCCGACGGACGTCGGGATGGCCATGTAGTCCATGGAGAGGGCGTACAGGGTCCTGATGATCCGTTCGGACTCCTCGGAGCATCCGCATGTCCCCGCGCGCTTCAGCGTTTCGCCTACGCATTGGCGTATCGTGTCTCTGCAAGCGATGTCCGAATCGGGGTGACGGACGGCGAGGATGTCGAGGTAGAGGTTCCCGGAGTATCCGTAGGATCCCTCTTCCAACCCCTCGAGGACCTTCTCGCGATACATCCTCGATCTCTCGGACAGCAGGATCCTCGAATCATCGGATCCCGCCCCTCTGTCATCTCCATTCATGCATCGGACTCTAACCTGTGGTATTTTACGGTTCGCAGTACGGCTGACGTTTCGGCAATCGTCTTAACCCGCACGCCGATGCCGTGGTCATGCGGGACATCCCTCTCGGCATCCAGGATTTCAAGAAGCTCCGCAATCTGGACCTCTATTTCGTCGACAAGAGTCAGATGGTGGCCTCCATCCTGGACAGTCCCGGGACGGAGGTGTTCCAGTTCATCCGTCCGCGGCGTTTCGGCAAGTCCCTGAACCTCTCGATGATGGATGCGTATCTGAACGAGAGGTATTCCGGCAACCATTGGTTCGACGGTTTATCCATCGATAGGACGCGTCCCGACGATCCGGACAGGAATACCAATACCGTGGTCTGCCTGGACATGAAGGGCCTGGGTGCCGGCACATACGACGATTTCCTGAAGCAGATGAGCAGCAGGATGTCGGTGCTCTACAGGGAGTTCATGTATCTGGAGGACTCCGACCGCCTGGACAGCAAGTCCCGTCAGGAGTTCATGGGAATCTACATGGAGAACGGAGATGCGGACCTCGGCGCGTCTCTATTCATGCTCCTGAGGATGCTGTATGCATATCATGGCAGGAAGGTCGTTCTGCTGATCGACGAATACGACAGCTCGGTGAACGATGCTCGCACCGAGGACGATCGTCGCAGGATCCTGGATTTCATGAAGCAGTTCCTTGGAGGTGCGCTCAAAGGAAACGAGGCGCTGAGGTTCGCAGTGGTGACAGGGGTTCTGCAGATAGCGAAGGAGAGCATATTCTCAGGACTGAACAATCTGGTCGTCAACAACGTGTTCTCCCGCGAATCGGACGAGATGTTTGGTTTCACGGCTTCCGAAGTCCAGGCGATCTGCGAGGATTACGGACATCCGGAGAAGTACCCTGAGGCCAAGGAGTGGTACGACGGATACCGTTTCGGCAATGCCGAGATCTACAATCCCTGGAGCGTGCTGAGCTATGTGAAGCTCGGATTCGTTCCGGGAACGTACTGGGCGGGGACCAGCGGCAATTCGATAGTGCCCGATCTGGTGGATCGCGCCGATCGGGAGACGCGCGAGTCCCTGAGGATATTGGCCGAGGGAGGGAGCATCAGGTGGCCGGTGGAACCGATGGTGACCTTCGCGGACCTCGGAGTGGATGGAGACGCCATATGGTCGGTGATGGTGATGTCGGGATACCTCCGTGCCGAGGCGGAGGAGACCGGCCATGCGATATCGATCCCCAACAAGGAGATGTTCGGGGTGTTCGCCAAGGCGGTCACGGCGCAGCTGGGCGGCAAGGCGGATTCCTACGTCCGTGCTTTCGCGGATGCGGTACTCTCCGGGGATGCCGGGAGGATGCAGCGGGAGCTGTACGGGATCATGGCGGAATCGGTCAGCGTGAGGCTCCTCAGATACGAGATCCCTTACCAGACGTTGATCCTGGGATTGCTGATGCATCTCGCCGGCAGATACAGGATAACCGGGGATTTCGAGTCAGGGAGGGGATATCACGACATCCGGCTGGAGAGCCGTTTCGGGGACGGGCCCAATATCGTGATGGAGATCAAGGTCAGGCGGACCTCCTCCGCGGAGGCGCAGGCCAGGAAGGCCTTGGAGCAGATCCGCGAGAAGGACTACATGCACGGGCTGAAGGGCGAGACCATCCTTTACGGCATATGCTTCGACAAGAAGGTCCCGGTCATCGAATCCGAGCGCATCTCCGGATCCCGAACGATCATCGGGGTCCGCGGTCCAGCGCGGCCTTGAGTTCGTCGATCCCGGTCAGCGAGGGAGCTCCAGGACCGTGCGATCCTCGAAGAAGCTCGGGCCGAAAAGCGGGTAGTGGCGAACGCCGTTCTCATCCGTGGAGATATTGGAATCCGACACCTTCATCGCGATGTCTATCGCCTTGTCTTCGGAAAGCGCCTTGTTCAGGGATTTGGCCGACTTCTTCCTTCCGGATTTGACCTCTACAACAGCTAGTTTTCCGTTGTAGTTGAAGACGAAATCCAATTCCATTCTGCGGACGGGATCCCTGTAGAAGTGGACCTTGTATCCCTTCCTGATCAGAGCCTCCGAGATGGCATCCTCGATGACCGCCCCGTTGTTGATGGTGAACTCCCCGTCCATGACGCCTTTCGCCACCGCAGGGCCGAGCATGTACACCAGCACCCCTGTGTCCTTGACGTAGATCTTGAACGCGTTCCCGCTCGTCTTGACCTCGAACGGTTCCGAGACCTCCTCGATGTTGCGGCACAGGTCCACGATCCCCGCGCCTTCCAGCCAGGATATGGCCGGTCCGAACTCCCTCTGACCGTAGCCGGAACCGATCGAGACATCCGAATACAGGAAGGATGCGTTCCTTTCACGGCTCAGCTGACGCGGGATGGAGTCCATGCATTGTTCTATGCGGATCCGGTCCACGGGATCCCTGACATACCTGCCGATATCATCCGACAGGAGCTTCATGATGCTCTCCAGCTCTTCGTAGGAGTCCTTGTACATCCGGGTCCTGGCATATGCGGACACGGAGGCGGGCATCCCTCCTATCACCACGTATCTCTTGAAGAGGTCGTTGAGCTGTCTCAACACGAAGCCGTCGAAGGGCTTCATCTCCGATATGTGCGAACGTATCGTCTCGGTCTGGGCATGGGAGAAGCCCATCGCCCACAGGAATTCCTCGAAATCCATCGGTTCCATGTATTCCAGCTCTATGGAACCCATGGGCGTCAGCCTGCCGTCCCCGACGACTTCCGACAGGACCGATCCGGAGCATGCGATGTCGCACCTCCCGTCTTCTACCAACGGCTTCAAAGCAGAGAATGCGCCGGGACAGCTTTGGATCTCATCGAGGAAGAGCAGGCATCCTTCGAAGTTCTCTTTGATGAAGGTGAAGCTCAGCTTCTCGAATATCGCATCGGCGGATAGGTCGCCCTCGAAGATGGACCTGTAATCCGGGCGGTCCTCGAAGTTGATCTCGATGATGGAATCGTACCGTTCCGTACCGAGTTTCCTAACCGCGTACGATTTCCCCACCTGGCGGGGGCCGCGGAGGACAAGGGCTTTGTGATCCCTGTCTTCGAACCAGTTCTGCAAAACCCTGTCGATCTTCCGCTCCATGGATTATCGGATCCTGACGGGGCTTTATATCTATCCGTGAAATCGCAGTGAAATCACGGATATCATCCGCGAAAAAGCAGCAAAACCACGGATGGGATCCTTCGTCGGAACCGTTAGGAGGGCCCGACGGTCCAGGGATCCAGTGCCTTCTCAGGGCCTGGACAACGATGGCGGACACGGTTCCGCACACTCCGTAATCTTTATATTCGACGAGTGAATCCACGCCTTGCCCGTGTGGACGTGGTGTAGCTGGTTATCACTTAACCTTGCCAAGGTTAGAACTCGGGTTCGAATCCCGGCGTCCGCACTCATCTCTTGATCTCCCTGATTTCCGTTCTTCGACGGTCCTCGATTCCCAATTCGGATCTCCGTTTCTTCATGTCTCCGATCGCCGCCTCATCGATCGAAACCAAGATTACAAAGATAACAGACAAGTGTTATTATACTCCTTCGGGATTCCGATCGTCCGAACTCCTCCGGCACCCCGTTCGGGATGCTAGCGATAACAGACATTACTGCCATTACAACCATTACAAAGATAACAGTTTTAGTTTATTATATCAAAGACCGCATGTAGGTTATGCACGTAGGTGCAGGAGATTTCGAATGGAGGAGAAGATACGCGCAGCGGTTTTCATCGATCTGAACAATGTAGAGGAGAGCATCAGGGAGTACCGGGAATCGGGGATGTTCCTGGACTACACGCGTCTGGTGGACGTCCTGACCGAAGGCATGGAGCTGGTGTCGGCCAAGGCCTACGACGCGGTCCCCCGGAACAATCCGGATTTGTCGGCTCTCCACGGAACGCTGGAATCGGCGGGATTCGAACTGGTTCTGAAGGTCCCCGCTCCGGTGGAGAACAACATGGAGCGCACGTGCGTGCAGAAGGAGGTGGACACCTCCCTGGTGGCGGACGTGGTTAGCATGGCCTACGAGGACAGGTTCGACAAGGCGATCATCGTCTCCGGCGACAGGGACATGCGCCCGGCCGCCGAGTGCATAGAGAGGATCGGGAAGACCGCCGTGTTCGCAGCCTGCTACGATGTGATGTGCTCCGAGCTGAAGGAGAGGGAGGGGACCCTGTACATCGACGACCTGTACGTCCTGCAGGCCACGGACTACACCAGGAGGCTCGACTGCACCAGCGCCGCCGTGGGCTGCATCATGAAGGAGGTCGTTGCGGATGAGGCATGACAACGCGAGGATGATGAGCGATCCCGCCATCAGGAAGATGGTCAAGAAGTCCGGAAGGAAGGGGAGGAAGTCCGAGGAGGAGGAGGAGCAGAAGACGATGCCTACCGCCTCGGAGACCGTGGAGGTCCTGTTCAGGGAGGACGAGGACGGGATCTATGCGATGGTGGAGGGGAGACGCGCGAGGGTGTCCGCGTTCTCGATCAACAGCGTGTCCGAAGGACAGAGCTGGAAGTGCATGATCGACAGGAAGGAGCGGTTCAAGCCCGAGCTCATACCGACCGAACTGGTGTCGGAGAAGACGAAGGAGGAGCCTGTTTCAATCGTCGGTCCTGCACACGAGATCGATGAGCAGCCCACGTCGACGGAGTCTGTCTGGATCGATGAAGCGGAACACCTCGAGGAGATCAGGAAGCTCAGGGATCGTAACGCGGAATTGAGAAGAGAGCTCGGCATCGCAGAGGGGTACAAGGACCTGTGCGAGGAAAAGGATGCGGAGATCAGGAATCTGGATAGGAAGGTGAAGAGCCTCAGCAGGCAGGTCAACACCCTCAACGCCAAGACTTCCCAGAAGCATGTCGGCGATCTCGAGTCCAGGATAGAGGACCTGGAGGACGGCATCGAGTCGAGGGACAAGGAGATCCAGATGCTCAGGGAGAAGCTGAGGCAGCTGGGAGCCGACGATCTGAAGGCGGTTCCGCATCTGCCTCCGGTGATGAGAGCGATAAAGAACGGATCGACCCTGATGTTCAGGGATTCGGTGGAGGACGGCCGCTACAGCGTATATGTGAATCCCCGCGGGCACAGGCTGCTGATAGTCCCCGATGCGAACGGGGCGGTGTGCTGCGACAACGGGAAGATGCGTCTGCCCTGCATCGACGTGCCGCTGATCGGAGGGGAGACCGATACCAGGAGGGTGGCCATCGTCGCCACCGGAGAGGGGTACGAGGTATCCCTGGATTGAAGGAGGGACGGATATGTGCGGATGCAGCGTGACGAGAAGGGCGAAGAGCGTGAAGCAGCCCCGGGGAGGATACATCCCCCTGCGCACGATGGAGGCCACGGTGTACGACGACGGAATCGTCCTGGGCCCGGAGACGGTGGCCCCGGATATCGCGGGGCTCGCCGTGGATTATCTGACGAGGCTGCGGACGACCGGGAATCCGGAGGAGGCGTTCTTCATAAGCCTCCGGGGAGCCGAGATACTGGGACGCACGGAGGAGGCCGAGGGGTACCTGTCGGGCATCAAGGGATCGGATGACGCATCGATACGCAACGCATGCCGCATCGTATGGTTCGATTCCATCGTCCGGGGGGCCGTCCTCGTGGGGGATCCGGAGGACATCTCGCCGGACGCGGCCACCTGTTCGAACATCAGGACGATGGTCGGGAGGACGGTGTCCTTCTTCGAGAGGGTCGGGCCCGTGGTCTCGGACGCCCCGACGTTCCTGGGAGGATACTCGGAGACCGTGGACAGCGGCGACGGGGACCTCGTCACGTCGGATACGTTCTGGGACATCAAGACGTCCAAGAACCCTCCGAAGGCCGTGCACACCCTCCAGCTGGCCATGTACTGGATCATGGGGAGGCGCTCGGTGAATCCGGAGCTGAGGAGGCTCGAGAGGATCGGAATCTACAATCCCCGGCTGAACACGTCCTGGACGCTGGATATGGGGAAGGTTCCGGAGGAGACGATCGAGGCGATCGAGAGGGATGTGATCTGCTATCGGCGACTCCCTCGAGCCGGTCGGATGCGAGGGTACCATCCATCCGCTTCCGGAACAGATATCCGGCACGGATACGTTTCGATGCGCATGGTAGACGATAGAAGGCTGTGGGCAGAGGAGGAGACCCTGTTCCTGTTCAGGGTGTTCCTGACCGAGAAGGCGGGTTCTCTGTCCTCCAATTCACCTAGGATCGTTGAGATAGCGGAATTGCTGAATCGCAGAACCAGTTCCATCCACAGGAAGCTGGAGGACATCCGCAGCAACGAGCCGTCATACATCGCAAGAGGCAGGAAGCCCACGAACTGCGCCGAGTTGGTGAAGGATGTATGGAAGGGATTGTACTTCGACTACGACCGGACGCGGAGAAGGATAGAAGATGCGTACACGTCCGTTAACGGGGCCGTCGTAGCGCACGAGGAGCTCGATCTGGAGGAGATCCCTCCCGGACTCGACATCCCTGTCGATGCCACCAGGAGAGAGGGGCAGCAGTTGTTCAGATGCATCGTAGCGATGAATTTCGAACAGAGATGCTGCATCACAGGACTGGCAACGAGGGACCTGCTGGTGGCGAGTCACATCAAGCCATGGGTGGAGTCCGGACCGGAGGAGAGGACCGATCCGTCCAACGGTCTTTATCTGAATCGTCTCCACGACGGCCTGTTCGACAGGCATCTCATGACCCTGGATGACGACATGTGCATCGAGTATGCCGACCTGGTCCGTCGCGAGAACAGCGAGGAGGCATTCGAGACGTTCTTCGGGAGATACGAAGGGAGGCGGATCAGAGAGCCGTCGCTCTATAGCGTCGATACGGAGTTCCTGGATGAGCACAGGAGGATATCGCACAGGATGTGGGCGGATTCGCAATCTCGAATCCTCGAGGGCCGAGACGATACGGGAGATCGCTCCTTCGGGATCCCTCCCGAGCTCGCATTCCCAGACGACCACGACCGTCCACCCATCTGCTTCCAGGGCGGCGGTCTTCTCCGCATCCCGTTCGACGTTCCTACGGAGCTTCGGGATCCAGTAGTCTGAGTTGTGCTTGGGGAGGTGTGGATGGCAGACCGGGCATTGGTGCCAGAAGCATCCGTTCACGAACACCGCAACCTTCCTCCCGGGGTAGCATATGTCGGGATGCCCGGGGGCCTTCTTCCAGTTGAGCCGGTATCCGGGATACCCGGCCTCACGGAGCGCCTTGCGGACGAGCAGCTCGGGTTTGGTGCCCTTGCCTTTGTTGCCCTTCATGGACTTGACCACCCCGTCATTGAGAGGGGGTCCCACAGGACGGTTGAGCATCATTTCCACACTTCCGAGGGGCGCATAGGACCGAGGGATCATTCTGATGGATTCAATGATTCTCGAGATGGGAGCTGATGACATCTCTCATGTAAACATCGTTGAACCAGAATCCTTTCTTGACGAACTCCTTGCCGTTGTACTCGTCACAGTCCTTCGAGTTCTTTCCATGGGGCCTGACATGGGCTATACGGCGGTCCGATGCTTTCACGAATTCATCGATTCTCCCTTCGAGAATCTTCTGTTTGGTGTCCTCCCATACGCCTCTGATGATCTCCATGTCATCATCGGGAACGTACCAGAAGAACGCACCCTTGAACACAAGGCTCTTGCGTTCCTCCGATTCGGGATGATTCGTGTTGAACTGGAATACGGGAATGAAGAACTCATGGTCGATCTGATTGAAGAAATCGCTGTTTTCCCAGGACTGCTTTACAAGTTCTTCGCTTTTGAATGCTGGGAAGGATGTACTCTCCTTGGGTCTCCCGGTTGTTTTGATGCGTACGGTCTTGATGGTTATGCCTGCTTCCACGAATTCCTTGATGCGCTTCTTCCCAGTGACACCGAACATCGATAGTACGAGCATGTAGTAGTATTGCTTGGATTTCGAACTCAGATCCACTCCGAGTTCTTCCTCGATCTCTCTGCATGTTCTGCCTACGAACCTGTCCAGCCTATGGATGACATGCTCTTCGAAGGTCTCCTCGGGGGACCAGCCTCCTTGGAGGATAGATGTCGTACCGTCAGCGGTATCGTCCACCAGGATCTCCCCAACATCGACATGGCTGTGATAGAGTTCTGTCATGAACGAGGCTTTGAAGGACAGGGCGCGTTGTTTTGCAGGCTCGATCGAGAATGGTTGAGAACGCATATCCTTGCCATGGCCGGCGCCCTTCGTGCATGCCGCAAGATACTTGGTATGCCTCTCGGAGAGGAGGTGGGCCTCTCCACGCATCACATATCCTTCGATGACATCCCAATCTTCGCGGATCACACGGAGTTCATCGGGGGATGGCTCCCAATCGACCACCTTCAGGAATCTGTAGTCATGAATGTCCTTGTACTCCTCCCAGAGGTAGAAGACCATCAGTATGTGGGAGTCCTTATCCAGGAAGATTCTAAAACCCCTCTTCGGGACCTCATCGTAATTGATGATTCCGAGGATGAGCCTTTCCTTCGAGATGAGGCCTTTTGCGGTCCTCTTCATGGGGGTGACCTTCAGCTCGATGCCGGCGTTTTGGAAGTCCGGCATCGGTGAACTGTTGTTCTCAATGAGGAAGTATCCTTCTTCCACGATCTGGCCGAACAACCCTTTGGTGTTCGTTCCGCCTATTATGATTTCGCCCTTTCCGATCAGGTCGTTCAGGGTATTGCCTGTGAGCTTGGAGGCGTGGCGTAGAATCGATTCCGCATCCGTCTTGTCGTAAGTCGTCGCGGAATCCAACCTCGTTTGAGTCATTCGGTACGGAATCAGGGTATCGATACATAAACAAGGGGGAGATCAACGCTATAAACGCGAACACGTTACGGCTGATTGCGATGGGAGAAATCAAGGTCGTGGAATTGTTCGCCGGAGTGGGCGGATTGCGGGTGGGGCTGGAAAACGCCTCATCGGACTTCAAGACGGTATGGGCCAATCAGTGGGAGCCTGGTAGGAAGAACCAGTTCGCTTTCGATTGCTACGACCATCATTTCAGAGACACGGGTTCCGTCAATGTAAATGACGATATAGCCAAGGTCAAGAATCAGGTCCCCGAGCACGATCTCCTTGTCGGAGGGTTCCCATGTCAGGATTATTCGGTGGCTGCGACCAAGGCGAAAGGCATCGAGGGAAAGAAAGGAGTGCTCTGGTGGAGCATCCACGATATAATCAAGAACCGGCATCCCAAGTATATCATTCTGGAGAACGTGGATCGTCTCGTCAGGTCGCCTGTGAAACAGAGGGGTCGGGATTTCGGGATAATCCTCAGATGCTTGGCGGATGAGGGATACTATGTGGAGTGGCGCATCATCAATGCCGCCGAGTACGGTCTGCAGCAGAGGCGCCGTCGTACGTTCATATTCGCATGCAGGAACGATGTACCTTTCGCAAGGACATATGAGGATAATTATTTCGAGGATGTGGTCCGGAAGGAAGGCTTCTTCGCCAGGGCTTTCCCGATTACCGGCAAGATCGATTCGAAGAAGGTCAACAAATTCTCGATAGGGGTGAGCGATTATGAGACTCTTGTCGATGTATCCGATGAGTTTACAGAGGATTTCTACCGTGGCGGTGTGATGACCGGATACGGCATATACACCCGGGAGGTCGAACCCAAGCCTCCGTCTACTCAGATTACACTAGGGGATCTGCTTCAGAAGGATGTCGATGAGAGATATTACAAGGTCGACCTAGAGAAGTGGCGGTACATGAAAGGTGCCAAGAAGGCTCTTCGTACCAGGAAGGATGGTAGCACATACCATTATTCCGAGGGGGCTATCCCGTTTCCAGATATCCTGGAGAGGCCCGGTCGCACGATGCTCACCAGTGAGGGGTCGGTGAATCGGTCGAGTCATCTGATATTGGATCCGCAGACTGGAAGATACAGGATTCTGACGCCGGTCGAGTGTGAAAGGCTCAATGGATTCCCGGACGGTTGGACCGATACAGGTATGTCTGAGCGTCAGAGATACTTCACAATGGGGAACGCACTTGTTGTTCCATTGATCGAAACGATGGGAAGATGTCTCATGGCAATCGATGGTTGTACACCCGAGGCGAGTGTTACAGAGCAGTCATCGAAACAAGTCTCAAAACAATAATCGAGATCGAATAATCATCATGATTGGGCTTTCAAGGTATGATGGGGTGTTCGCCGAGTGTTCTAGCAACAGGTCATGCGGGAAACAGGTTTGAGAAGAGGAACAACGCTGACAACCGGTGTTGTAAATAGACCGATCTAGAAACTAGGTTGTGTTAATGAAGTGAAAGCGGCACCTTGTTTCGAGAGAGGCGAGTTGATGATATTTCTGATGACGGTCAACTTTACTGGCGACTTTTAGGAACATCACAGGAGTGATGTTATTTGCGGTTTGAATGGATGACTTGATTGTTAAACGCGGTGGCAGCATCCTATGTTGTTCTCACTCGGTTCTTTTTGATAATCTTTGCGACATTTTTGCTCAAGATATCATACATTATATGACATCTGTAACGCGTGGTGCGTCCATGTTACATAGGCCTCTAGAACTCGATGAATGGAGTCATTTCGAATAGCAATCTCCCCTGTCAGCATTATAATCCATTCTATTGATTCATTGGTGACCGAATATTTTAACATAATATGTTCATATACACGCGTATTGGATGAGTCTCGCCACACGATACCATATTCCATATAGATGACGAGAATGTCATGAATAGTGGTTTAAAGGTAATTGATGCCCAAGCAGATGCAGACAAGGGTTTTGGATACACAGCGGGTTTTGGTTTAACTCGGAGGGATGGGGAGCGATAAGATGGAGGGTAGCATGTACGATAATTCTACAATGACAAAGGTGTTGAAGTCCGGTTCATATTCGTGTGACAACAAACCAATGTATTCTCTTCTTCTGTGTAATATATCGCTGGATATTGCTCATAGTAGTATCGAATCCTTGTTGAATTTTGGAATAAAAGTTATCTGGTTTGGTGATAATGATGGATGTTCAAGGCTGTTGTCCGATTTTAGACCATTCGTAGATGGCGGACTTCTTCGCGTTTTTTCGTATGGAGGTACTGAATCATTTTGGATAGCAGATGGGGAAGGAGCGACAGATAAACGGTTACAGGCCGTGGCATCTGAGGTCACTGAATTCAATTATGAGCAGTATGTCATTGAACATAGCCCTCTCCAGCACATTATGATTACGGCCAGTGCAGGAACAGGAAAAACAACGGTGATGATTGACCGGATTCTGTTTCTTCTGCATGTAAGAAATGTCAATCCCTCACGTATCACGATGATCACATTTACAAATGAAGCGACAAACCACATGATGTCTAGATTGCAAGATGCTATCTTGACTCGTTATCGGTTGACTCACTCTCAAAAATATATCACGATGATGGAACAGGCATCATGCATCAAGATATCGACCATAGATAGCTTCACGTATAGGCTGTTAAGGTCGATAGGTACCATAGCCGGGTTCGGAAGTGATTTGCAGATTGGATCGCAATCAATCGAAGTGAGGGGATCCATACTCAATAGTATGGACAGAATATATGAGAACGGTAAGAGTGTTAGACAATGCCTTGGTGCGGAACTGCATGATGTGACAAAACTTGTTAGGACCTACAGTTCGCGTTTGGATTCACTGGGCTTCAACGGCAATAGTGTGGATAGCATGGATTGGGGCGAGCCGGTGGATGATAATTCCAGAATCCTCCAGGACACCATCAGGAAAGCTTTCTTGGACCTTGATAAAAATCAGTATAAATGGAGGTTGGAAAACAACATCGTTGCATTGTCCGGTCTGTCTCATGAATTAAATCGTGTTTTGGAATTGTATGATGATAAGTTGCCGGACCTAGGGATGGATTATTTGTTTATCGATGAGTTCCAAGATACGAGTGATGACCAGATAAGGATGGTGGCCACGATTTCTCGTTTGACTTCCACGTCTTTATTCGTGGTAGGCGATCCTAAACAGAGTATCTATCGGTTCAGAGGTGCCGATGATTCCGCATTCGATACATTGATGGATTATATTCCTAAAAAAATCAAAGATAATATCGGAGAATATCAATTAGTCAATAATTATCGTACGGATGAGCATGTTCTTTCTGTCATGAATGGTATGTTCAAGGGATGGGTGAATAGAGGACTTATGATGGATTTCATGCCACTTGTAGCCTGTCGTGGTGATTTAGATGGCTCTTTCTCGGTAATTCCAATTAAAAGTAAGGACAGAATGGATCATTTGGCTCGTGATATGAAGGCTGCTTTGAAGAATCTCCGTATGCATGTTAAAGGAAAACGTAAAAAAAGTGACAAGGTCGTGGTAATTGTCAGGTCTAACAGCCAAATAGACGAGGTGGCACAGCTGTGCGACAAAAACAGCATCCCTGTTATCGCACGCAGGGATAAGCCGCTATATCTTTCAACTGCTGCGAGGGATCTTTTTTCGATGTTGGACTCATATGTGCATCCTAGCAGCACCTCGGCAATATTCAACTATCTCGAATCACCATATGCTGATCCATTTCAAATCCTAGACTGGAAGGAGTTGTCCGAGTATCACGGGTCTCATGTTTTTATCTTTGAATATTTGGCAGATTTGAGGTCTAATACGCAATGGAATAGATATCGTGAACAATATAGAATGGAGCCGGCTCTATCCGTCATCAGTAAAATGCTGGATGAGATACCAGTCGTTGAGAATTATATTGCATCGCTTAAAGCTAAAGGGATCGACAATGAAACAATATTGGAGATTGAAGCTTTACAATATCGTTCCAATCTCGATAAATTGATGACAATTCTACATCATAGATTTGCAGGAGACGGGCTGGATCTCCCTCACATCTATCTATTCTTGAAAAGATCCATTTCTACTAATAGGGATGAGCTTGAAGTGGATGTTGATTACGACGGGGACGCGGTTTATTGCATGACTGTCCACAAGACAAAAGGGTTGGAGTTTGATACTGTAATTGTTCCGTTCAACAAGATTATAACCAAGGAATCAATGGAATCCGGTCCTCATGCAAACGTGATTATATCTAAGGATAAGAGGAAGATTGGGTGGTTATTGTGCAAGGGTGATGACGCCGAATCTTCGACGACATGGGCCAATTCCAATTATGATAAATTACTGGATGAAGACATTCACCGTACCTGTTGTGAAGAAACCAGAATACTCTATGTCGCATTGACACGCGGAATCAGGAATGTTATCGCATATACCACGATTCAAAAAAGTGATCAGTACAGCTGGTCGGGCCTGATTGGAGGGAGAATATGAGTTCTGTGAGGCGTGTCCTAGCTTATGGGACTATTGAACAATTTACCAGGACGCCGGAATACGGTGAGATACGTTCTTGTTTTCAGATTGCTGAATCCGTATCGCATGGGAAAAAGATGAAACAATATTTTCCGAACATGCATGTATTTGGAGATATTCAGAGGGTGATAGACTCCGATTGGAAAAAAGATTCACACCGGATCCATTCTCTAACACTTATATCTGAATATATCGGAAGGCGTCTGGTTTCGGCCGGAAACGCTGAAAAGGAATGGCTGATCGGATGTCGCCGTAACTTGTATTCGATATGGTCTGCTATAACGCTGTTGGAGGAGGCAGATATCAGGCCAGAGGATGTCTCTCCCAATGATAGGGATACGCTTTTGATGGTGAATATCTGGGATTATTTGCTGGATCGCGATATGGAATTCCAACGCTTCCGCGAAAGAATGAATGATGAGAGAACTGTGAGTGAGGTATCGGAGATCATCAGATCATCCAGCGATTCGATTGCTCAGAAAACAGTAGTGGTTCACGGATTGTATTTCATAACTCCCATACAGGAAAGGATGATTCGTATCATGGAGAGGGCGGGATTCGAAGTCATTTTCCTTATACCATACCGGACCAAGTATCCATATGCCAACACGGCATGGAGAGTTTTGTACAATAGGTCAAACGGTTTTCAAAATCTAGACGAATGGACAATCATCGACGATGAATCATCAAATGAATTCGGAGAAATGTTGGAAGGAAGACGTGTGGATCACAGTGTATGCCACCTCAAAAGCTATCCTCGGATTACAGATTTTATAGACGATATAAGAAAGGAGGCTACGTGCGAGCTTTATTCTCCGGATAGTGATACCGCGAATCGTATCCTTCAGGATTTTCTTCCAGATTGTTATGGTAAACGTAGCCTTCTATCGTACCCAATTGGAGGATTTATAAAAACACTATATAGGATGTGGGATGAGGAGTCTAATACTCTGGCTTTGACTCCTGATTTGTTGTTTGATGCATTCTCTTCAGGATGGATTTCTGTAAATGGTCGCAGGTCTGACATGTTGTTGGAGGATCTAGAGAAGATCTTGCCGTTTTTTGGTAACTGTAGTACGTTGGATGATTGGAAAGACCGCTCTACATTGTTATATTCTATACACAAAGATGTCATCTCATTGTTCCGTTCCACGAATGAGGATGCCGAGAAGCAAAGATGGGAGAACATACTCTCGAATCCTTTCTCTAATTTTAGTATGTTTGATGTGGATACAGCAGTTGTAAAGAGGATTGTAGACGCCATAAATAAGTTACTCAAGTGTGCAAAAGAGCTATTCGGAGAGGGGCGTCAAAGATCATTGAATGATCACATATCAACACTAGAGCAGTATTTCGAAGAGAATGATGATGAGGACAGGGATTCGGAATTGGCAATCGTCAAGGAATTGTTCGAGCGGCTTAAAAAGATCGGGAAGGATGAAGAATACGGGTTTGTGGATATGGCGAATGCCGTAATGATGTTTCTGGCTAACGAGGAATCCACGGATAATCAGGGAATGATGGTACATTCCATGTTCGATTTGGAAGGCAGCGAGGGGGACGTGCATATTTGTTTGGCCAACCATGTTAATCTGCCCGGACAAGGTAAGGATTACGTCTGGCCATTGAATTCACAGCTTATACACGCATTGAAGAATTCTCAGGCATTGTATGATCATCACCCATTGGTCGGTAATGTCATTTCCATTTCTGAGAATGATTGGTTATACAACCGCTATTTATTGTATCATGCGTTCGATAATAAACAAGTTACATTATCATGGATTAAAGAAATTAACAATAAGATGTATGCGCCATCTCCATACATACATCTTCTATCTCTGGTTAATGAAAATGAAATCGAAGAATATCGCCAGATGATAAATATCAAGCCCGTTGTTGAAGAAACTTATCGTCGCTCGATTCTCGAAGATGTAGATCTCAGCGATACTCCAATAGAGGAGGCTGTTATGGACGTATCATTGTGTCCACGCAGATATCTTTACGGGTATGCATTGAATGAGCATCCCGTGTTTTTATCCGAATTTCACTACGAATTTGCAATCGGTGGACTCATGAGGGTAATCGAACAGCTGCAGAAAACAAGTGGCTTTGAGAGGTCGTCAATAGAGCCGAATGTGTTCAGTCTGTTCCCATATCTGTTGGATGTTGAGAAACGTAATATCGTAGATAGGACGGCTAGGCCTAAATTCGAAGATACAGCCATATATAATGGAAAAAGGTATACAAATCAGAGGCTGGCGATACATTTCTCAAGACCATTGTGGAATAATATAGAAGATGGAGGAATCGATCTCAATTCGAAGATTAATCTGCTGAATGTCAAATCAGAGGCACATAATTGTATGTATTGTCCAAATGAAGGTATTTGCCCTTATTCTAAGTTTTCAAGTGATAGCCATGATTGATGTTGTATTCTGGAATCAGGTAAAAGCCGCATGGTCTCAGGCATGTGATGTCAAATTCGTTGATAGAGAAAAGGTCAAACGTGATGCTCCGCCAGAGGATTTGATCGACGATATGATGAATTTTTCGATTTGAAGTGAGACGATGGACGAAGACAGGTATTCAATGAGGGATTCATGTGGAACAGACATTGCTTTCACCGATGAACAAAAGAAATGCATAGATTATGATTCCAAAACTGCATTGGTAATCAAAGGTACCGCAGGGTCAGGAAAAAGTCTCATGGTGGTAAAACGTGCCATGGAATACAGGGATGAGATACTGAGATCCGGTACTGGTGAGAAAGTATGCATAATGACGTATACCAAAACGTTGACTCAGGGAATCAGCGATTTAATCAGAATTAATGACAGTAAGGGTAAAGAAGGTGATTCGGGGGCGGATATATGTGGTGACGAATCCGATAGTTATCGTGATAATTGCCTTGCAGTGGCTAATGTCGATCGGTATCTAACCGAAATATGTAAGAGGTTAGGGTTGTTCCCAAAGGAATCTAACAATTATAATCAAAAAATTAATTATAATCGTCAAGAAAGATATTATGGTTACAAGAGGATGAGTAATGATGACAGAATCTCGGTCATGTCTGAGGTATTGAAAGAACTATCTCAGGAATCCGATCATCCTTATTATCGTCGTGATCCTCAATTCTGGGTCGATGAAGTTCTCTGGATGTATCGGAATGGGATTGTAGACGATGATGATAAGGATCAATATCTATCTATACGTCGCGAAGGGCGCTGTAAAAAATATAATGTCAATCTGAATAAGAACGGTCGTGAAATTGCTTTCAAAATATTTGTTGGCTACAATAGGATTCTAGTGAAAAAAGGCTTTGTGGAATACGATAGGATATATGCACTGTTGTATCGGGATTATTCCGACAAGATACCATCCAGTTACAAATTCGATTATTTGCTTCTCGACGAGGCCCAGGATTTCACACTCATCAAGATGAAATTACTGAGGTTGCTCTACAGAAAGGAACTGACTATAGCCATGGATAAGAATCAAAATATCTATGGGTGTAGATGGTCGTTCAAGAGTGATCTCAATCTCAACGTACATGTGAAGAAACTGACAGTGATGTTCAGAGGTACCAAACAGATTGATGATTTTTCAATGGATCTTAAAAAAGTGGATGATACGCTCCTCGACCATGAAGACAGATATTGCAATGAGACGTCTCCAATCGATAGAGGGGTTCTACCAAAGATAGTTTGTTGTCATGACTCTGCATCGGAGCTCGAGTTTATAGTAAGGGAGGTCAAAGCACTATCTTCCGCAATAAAAACCGCTAGCATAGCAATCCTCTGTCCAAATTGGATCAATCTGAATCAATTTAAAATCAAACTTAGAAATAGTGGAGTCATCGTGGAATTTTTCCGTGACGAAGATTTCGATCCATTCACTCCCGGTGTCAAATTGATAACAACATATAGCGCAAAAGGTTTGGGATTTGCTATAGTTTTCATTCCATATGTGACAGAAGGGGTATATCCGAAATCTGCAGAAAATATCATCAATTCCATTATAGAATCGCAACAGTCCAGCTCAGAATCGATAGATTATGATGATGCTATTGAAGAAGAGGTCTCCGATTCTAGAAGATTGTTGTATGTGGGAATCACTCGGGCTATGGCAGACATATACCTCACATATTCTGGAGCCCCTTCACGTTTTATTAATGAATTTGATCCGACACACTATCGGCTTATAAACGAGGCCCATGAGGATGTTAGCGATTCTCGTATAAAGCCCCATCCTGTGGGTAAGACAGAAGTCATGTTTGCGGATGAACAGTCGGAGGCAGAGGGTACATCCGATATCATCGACATTTTGAATGATAACGGGATTGAATACATAGATCGTAGGCCTATGAGCGGTGTGTTATGGATTGTCGATTCCGGTCCCGATGTAAAAGTGTTGATTGAATCATTAACATCTAAGGGATACAAATTCAGTCACACAGATCGTGGTTCGAGGGCGACTCATCATAGGCCTGCATATTATTATGAGGGATGATATGGACGATAATATTGATGAAGTGATGAAATCACTCTTGGATCCAGATGATTATCATCTCCTATGTGAGATGCTGAATGTTATCGAGACGGGATCCAAGCGTGTTCGTGATGATCTCATCAGATTGCTGGAGGAAGATGTCGATGAGTAATCTCAGGGAATTCAAGTTATGTCGGATTTCACTGACTAATATCTTCAATTACCGTGATGATATAATCCATAGGATTGATTTCACTACTGACAGGACAGGGAATATATTTCTTTTTGATATCAAGAACGGAGGTGGGAAAACATCATTGTTTTTATCGATAAAATGGGGATTCTACGGATTCGCTCCGAATGTTACCTATATCAAAGACAAAAAGGTTCTTCATGCTAAAGATTTCATAAATAAAGATCGCAAATCGAAGAAATCATTCTCAGTATCTATCGAATTCGATTACGATGGACATCATATGAAGTTGCGTCGTACCTGCCCCGATTATAATAAGGATTATACGGATCTTGCCCTCGTTGTAGATGGAAATCGCGAGGACAGCTTCAACGGAGATAGTGCTCAGGATTATATTTTCAACCTATTGCCTCCTGATTATGGCGATTTTTTCATGTTCGATGGTGAAACATTACAGGATATTGCGAGTCGGCGTGGCGATATCAAGAGAACCGATCAGGTAATGAAGATGTTGGGACTGACCCAATTGAAGGAGTTGCGTAAACAACTCAATACAATTCAAACTGCGCTGTCTGCTGAATTTACCAAAGTTACAGAAACGACCAGCAGCTTGAAACCCAAAATGGATTCAATATCACGTCTGCGCAAAGAGAAAGCCGCCGCCATCGACGAAGAAAACAGGTTGGGAAGGGAACTAGCTGAGATCGAGAGGACAATTCAGGAGTTTGAACAAGAGCGTGATACCTATTCCAACATTGAGAGCACATATCAGGAGCTACTGGAAAAAAATGTGGAGCTGAAAAGCGCAGAAGCAAATAGTGACAGGTTAGTAAAATACATCAAAGAACATTCTAAATACGCTTTTATTCTTTTTATGGAGCCCGATGTCCGCAAACTCATATGTAAATTTGAGAACCAGATTGCTGAAATAAAGAAAGCTAGGCATTCTGACGGAACCATAGATGCCGAGTTCTACGAGATTCAGAAAATGATACTTGAAAAACATATAACGGATTGCCCCATATGTAATTCACATCTTGACGAATCTCATATAATGGAGTTACAGGCCAAGCTAGATGGAATCAAAGAACAATCAGATGCAGTTCTTAAAGAGAAGGCTCAGATTAGCAATCTAAGAAAAAGAATTAATTTTATGGAGGATCAATTGTCTCTCACTCCTGATGGATTAAGTTCCAAATTCAATGAATTGTTCGATACTAGCGAGACGATAATTGGAATCAAACACCGTATTGATGAGTTGAATAAATTTGCGGCAAATTCAGACATTGAAGAGGTTAGAAGTATTTCCAATCAGTTATCTGGTCTTTACAGGGCAAAATCGAAGAAAAAAGCGGATATTGCTGATAATTACAACAAACAGAAATCGTTGGAGGGAGATATACAGAGGATGAATGATGAGATCGCGCGTCAAGGAGGGTTGACTAAAAAACAGGAATCGCTTTCTCATCAATTGACTCGCATCGATAGGCTACTGAAAGGCCTCGATGTGACAATAAAACAGGTATCGGACAATAAAAGATCGGATATCCTCTCTGTTGCCAACGATGTGTTTCTCGGAATCACCAATAAATCTGACATCTACAGAGGGTTGGAGTATGATGCGAAAGATTCATTCTCCATGCATATTGTTGGTAGGGACGGATCCGAGGTTCCTCTACCTTCATCCGGGGAAAATCATGTATTGGCTATTAGTTTCCTCATATCTTTGAGTGTGAACACAGAGCGTTTGACACCAATGGTTATGGACACGCCTTTGTCGAGATTGGATGATGTTCATAAGCTCAACATCGGTAAGACATTGGCTAAATTGGAAAACCAAGTGATATTCCTCGCGCAGCCTGGAGAATTGGATGACAAGACTCGTTCCGCGCTTATGCCCTCGGTTGCCAAGATGTTCATGGCAGAACCGACATTCGATAACACTGCACGCATCAGGGAGGTTCCGCTATGAACTACGAAAAATTTCAGGATTTCTCTAAGAAGTTTAGGACACTTCAAAGAGATACCATGTATCATGAAATTAGAGATAACGATCGGACGGGAATATTCAATCAGATGGTCTCCATTTTTTTAATGGCATTTGCAATCGGATTCAACAAACAGATTCGTAAAACCACGAGTGGTTCCGGATCAATCAATCATGTGAATGCCTCAGCTATAGATCCAGACACCCAGAATATGATAATAATGTTGATGCTAGATCGGCATCCAGAGATCGATTCTCCTGATAAGAGGGACATGCTTTGGAGTTTTGTAGAAGAGTATGCCGAAGGAGGCATAGGAATCCTTCATGATTCCCTGGTTCTTTCCGAATGGGTTCTGGATCCAGAGGCTGTCATTGGTAGTTCAGAATAACTTTCGTTGAAACGCATATTCCGCAGTCTTGACCCTGACTTCGACAGGTGGTCCCTATAAGTGCGTGCAAGGGCCGAGGGCAGATATTTTGGGATGAAGTGCAGTCTCAACCGAAGCATGGATGCAAAGGGTGAAGAAGTGCCGTTCTGCATGGGTTGTTATGTCTCAAAAGCAGACCGGCCAGTTCCGGGACGCAGTCCCGGAACTGCGCCTCGTCGGAGGTGCTGCGGGGTAGGGCTTG
>ERZ773194.1512-NODE-1512-length-24718-cov-8.689170_pt1 | contig 24718 bp, 32 predicted proteins | sample MGYA00511240_ERZ773194 | MGnify/ENA primary metagenome ERZ773194 (study PRJEB29015, sample SAMEA2737774) | human gut metagenome | biome: human gut; feature: human-associated habitat; material: faeces | place: China | collected 2012 ... | reverse complement strand
CGCGGACATTGGCCGGCAGATCCTCGCGGCGCTCGCGCCGGAGCTGGCGCGCCTGTGCGGCATCGCGGATGCCGATGCGCTCGCGCGCATCGCATCGCAGCTCGTGGACTATGCCTTCAGCGAGGGCGACCGCGCGGAAGCCTTCGGCGACGGCTGCGACAGCCGCCTCCGCCTGCGCAGTGAGGCGCAGGATGCGGCGCGCCAGGGCCCGTCTGCCGACGGGGAGGACGCCGATCTTGAAAAAGGCGACAGCGCAGCCGGCGGCAGCGGCGACAACTCCGAGCGCCACGGCGACATGAGCGGCAGCCTCGCCAGTCAGGAGGTCAAGCCGAGCGGCTCAGCCGGGACAAACGGCAGGGAGGACCGCGGCCGATCGTCCAGCGTCGGCCGCAGCGGCAATCACGGCCAGAGCGGGGCGACCGCCACCTCGTCGGATACGGTGTCTGCTGCGCAGAAGGCGGCCTCCGGCGGGCCGGAGAGCCTGCGCGAAGTGCTCGGCACGGGCTGGGGCGCGCACCGCGGCTTTGCGCTCAGCGCGGCCGAGACGGACGCCATGCTCGCCGCGGCGGAAAAAGCGCTCACACGCGAGCGGGCAATTGAGCAGCAGCTGCATGTCTCCGGCCCGCGTGCTGCCCGGCTCGACGCCGGGGAGCGGCAGGGGCTGGCCGAGCGGTATGCCGGCCTGACGTTTACGGAGACGTATATCACGCCGGGTGGCGGGCGGCTGCCGCCCGCATTTGCCGAGCGGGCAAAGGCGCTGCACCACCGGCTCGACAAACTCCTGCGCCAGCAGCGCGAACGCAGCGCCAGCCAGCGCACCGGCGCGCTCTCGCAGCGCGAGCTGTGGAAGATCCCGCTCGATGCCAAGGACGTTTTTCGCCGCAAAGCACCGCCGTCCAAGCGCGAGACGGCGTTTTACCTGCTCATTGACCGCAGCGGCAGCATGGGCGCCGGTATCGGCGACGGGACATCCAAGCTCTTTACGGCACTGGCCACGGCGGCCGTGCTCGAGGAGGCGCTCAAGGGCATCGCCTATACGAAGATTGTCGCCTTTGACGGCGGCACGAACGCCGTGGAGCACTGCGTCATCAAGGATTTCGACCAGAAGGAGATCGGCAGCCGCTGCATCGACGCCATGGAGCAGATCGCCGCCGGCAACGGCAACAAGGACGGTTATTCCATCCGCGCCGCCGCGCTGGATCTGGCCAAGCGCACCGAGCGCCGCAAGATCCTCATGGTGCTCTCCGACGGGCTGCCGTCCGGCTATTTCAGCGAGGCGGAGGCGATCGACGACGTGCGCACGGCCGTGCAGGCGGCGCGCCGCCGGGGCCTGCTCGTCATCCCGATCATTTACACCGCGCGCACGGACGAGAACGTGGACGCTTACCGCCGTATGTACGAAAAGAGCATGATCTTTGCCGATTCCGTGGGCATGCTCGGCGAGTTTGAGCGCCTGCTCATGAAGCTTGTGCGCTGAACGGCGGACGGCGCGGCACACACAGGAGAAAGAAATACCCCGACGATAGCAGATCGTCGGGGTATTTGGCTGTCTGCGCCACATGAAAACGCAGACCAAACCGGTGAAGGAGTGTGAATGGGGGAAGGGGAATTGTGGATGAAAGAGTGCGTGCAGCGTATTTGAAAGGCTCATGTGTGGGCGTGATTGGCTGATGCTCTGAGCGGTATGGGATTTGTCCTCGCATGGAAGCGGCATACCTCACGGGATGGTGCTCCACAGGGCGGATGCCCTGTGGAGCGAGGGGGGGAGACGGGAAGAAGAAAATGACTTAAATAAGATTCTTTTCCTTCAGGTCTGCGATCTTGGCGTCATCATAGCCGAGCAGCTCCTTGAGGATCGTGTTCGTGTCCTGACCGAGGCTCGGAGCGCCGCGCCAGACCTGACCCGGGGTGCCGGACATCTTGGGGACGATGCCGAATGCGGTGACTTCCTTGCCGAGCGTCTGATCCTCGTACTTGATGAAGTCGTTGCGCTTCTGATAATGCTCGTTTGCGAGGCAGTCCTTTGCGCCCATGACACGGCTGCACGGGACCTTGAACTGCGCCATTGCGTCCTCAATCTCCTGTGCGGTGCGGGCTGCGCACCATTCGATGGTCTTTGCGTCGAGTTCTCTGCCCTTCTCGGAGGCGACGGCTTCGATACCGGAAGAGCAATCCTTGTAGTTGAAGTACTCAAGGTCGAGATTCATTGCCTGAATGGCTCTCTTGTAGACGCCGGGGCCGAACGCGCCGAGCGCGACATCGTAGCCGTCCTTGGACTTGAACAGACCGTAGGGCTGGAAGGCTGCGGACTTGTTGCCGGAGCGGGTGTTCTCGCGGCCGGCCATGGTGTAGGAGGTGTACAGGTCGCAGCAGTAGCTCGCCTGAACCTCGAACTGCGCGATGTCAACGATCTGGCCGTCGCCGCCCTTGAGGACGTTAATGTATGCAGCCAGAACCGCAAACACGGTGGCGTATGCGGAGGTGAAGTCGTTGAGCCAGGGCTTGCCGACGACGGGCTCACCGCCCTTTTCGCCGTTGAGGCCCATCCAGCCGGAGAACGCCTGACCGATCATGTCGTAGGATGCGCGGTCGCAGTACTCGGGCAGGCCGCCGAATCTCGGGTTGCCGTAGCCGCTGATGTGGGCGATGATGAGCTTGGGGTTCACCTCGAGCAGCTCCTCGTCGCGGATGCCGAGCTTTTCGAGCCAAACCATGTTCTCCATGAACACGTCGGCTTCCTTGATCAGGCCGAAGAACAGCTCCTTGACCTCGGGATGCTTCAGGTTCAGCTCAAGGGAAAGCGAGAGCTTGTTGCGGCCGTCCTGCGCCCAGGAGGTGCTGACGGTCTTGCCGTCCTCTTTTGCAAAAGGAGCGAGGACACGGAGCGTGTCGCCGACGCCGGGGCGTTCGATGTGGATGACCTCTGCGCCGAAGTCGGCAAGCAGCGTGGCTGCGTAAGGCATTGCGATCAGAGAGCCGGAATCGATCACGCGCATGCCTGCAAAAGGACCGTACTGAGGGATGATCTGTTTACGTTCGCTCATTTGAATAATCTCCTTTTGTAATAATATTTTTTTAACAAAATAGTCTCATGATATGCTGCGGCCGCCGGGGTGTGCGGTGACCGCAGCGTGTGCCTGTTATGCCCTGCGGTTTTTGATCTCTGCGATGACGGCAGGCAGGACGGCCTTGAAGTCGGCCACTGCGCCGTAGTGGGAAATGTCAAAGATCGGAGAGGCTGCGTTGTGGTTGATGCTGACGATGCACTTGGCGTTCTGCATGCCGACCTGATACTGCACGGAGCCGGAGATGGCGACGTTGATGATCATGTTGGGCTTGACGGCGGTGCCGGACTGGCCGATCTGAGCATCGTGCGGCAGAAATCCGTTGTCGACCAGGGGTCGGGAGGCGGCAAGCTGACCGCCGAGGAGGTCTGCAAGCTCCTTGAGAAGCGCGAGCTCTGACGCGTCCTTTACGCCTCTGCCGCCGGCAACGAGAACGTCTGCGTGATCGATGGGTACGCCGGTAACGACCTTCGGCTCGACATTCAGCACCTCGTAGCACGCCTCCTTGTCGACCGTGACGTGCTCCGTGATGACCTCGCCCTTGTGGCTCTCGTCCGGCTCCAGGGGCGTGAAGATCTTCGGACGAACGGTCACCATCTGCGGCCGGCACTCGAGGATGACGATGTGCGCAAGGATGCTGCCGCCGTATGCGGGCGTGGTCTGATAAAACACGTCATCTTCATCGTAGCCGAGGTCGATGGCGTCGGCGGTGAGGCCGGTCTTGAGGGAGATCATCATGCGCGGCGCAAAATCGCGGCCGAGGCTGGTCGCCGGATACATGATGATCGAGGGCTTGTACTTCTCCGCAAGCTCGGTGAGCGCCTGCTGATAGGGCCTCGCGCTGTAGGATGCAAGGTTTTCGTGCTCTGCGACGATGACCTGATCGGCACCGCCGGCGATGAGACCGGCTGCCAGATGCGCGACCTTGCTGCCGAGAAGGACGGCAGTGATCGCTTCACCGTTATGCGCCTTGAGCTCCTGCGCCTTTGCGAGCAGCTCGTAGGTCACAGGATTGAGCGTTCCGTTTTGCTGTTCGGCAAATACCCATATGCCTTTGTAATCTTCCTTAGCCATTTGCCAAACCTCCTCAGACCAGATGCTCTGTTTCGAGCATGTCAACGAATTTTGCTGCGATCTCTTCGGCGCTGCCCGTAAAGTAGGTGGTGTCGGTATTGCGCTTGGGCGGCTCGAACACGACCTTGGTAGACGACGGGGAGCCGGGGATGCCGGTCTGCGCCGTGTCTGCGCCGAGATCCTGTGCGTTCCAGACGGCACGGGGCTTTTTGAGCGCTTTCATAATGTTGATCGGCGTGGGATAACGGGGCGTGTTGATCTCCGCTGTTACCGTCACAAGGGCCGGGAGCTTTGCGCGCACCTTCTCGGTGCTGTCCTCGAGCACGCGGTCGCAGTAGACCCAGCCGTCTTTTACATCGATGCTCGATGCAAGGGTAACCTGCGGGATGCCGAGAAAGGCTGCGGTCGCCGGACCTGTCTGAGCGGTGTCGCCGTCAACGGCGTGGCGCCCGAACAGCAGCAGGTCGTAGTCGCCGATCTTTTCGGCGCCTTTGGCAAGGGCGTAAGCGGTGGCGAGGGTGTCTGCGCCGCCGAAAGCACGGTCGGACAGCAGGTATGCCTCGTCGCAGCCGAGCGCAAGCGCCTTTTTGAGCACGTCCTCTGCCTGAGGAGGCCCCATGCTGATCGCAACGACCGTTGCGCCGTACTTTTCCTTGAGCTGGATGGCGGCCTCGACTGCGTTTGCGTCGAGGGGGTTGATCATGCTGGCAACGCCGTCGCGCTTCAGATTGCCGCGCTCGTCAAGCTTGACATCGTCCGTGTCGGGCACCTGCTTTACGAAGACAAGTATTTTCATCTCTATCTCTCCATTTGCTCTGTGCTGTGTACCGGTCATCCAAGGACGGAGCCACTGATGACCATGCGCTGGATCTCACTCGTGCCCTCGCCGATCTCGAGCAGCTTCGCGTCGCGGTACAGACGCTCGACATGGAACTCTGCGCTGTAGCCGTTGCCGCCGAGCACCTGAATGCACTCATCGCAGATCTCCTTGCACCATTTGGAGCTCATGAGCTTGAGCATCGCCGCCTCTGCCGAGTGACGCTGGCCATTCGCCTTCATTTCGGCGGTATCCCAGACCATCAGATCCATAGCACGGACCTTTGCTGCCATATCGGCAAATTTGAAGGAAATGCCCTGATATGCCTTGATGGGCTTGCCGAAGGTGGTGCGCTCGTTGGCGTATGCCTTGGCGATCTCCATCGCGTGCTGGGAGAGGCCGGAAGCAATGGAGCCGATGGAGATGCGGGCACCGTCGAGCGCCATCATGGCGACCTTGAAGCCCAGACCCTCTCTGCCGACGCGGTCGCACTCGGGAATACGGATGTTGTCAAAGCTCAGCTCGCAGGTGGCCGAGCCTCTCATGCCCATTTTGTGCTCGAACTTGCCGATGGTCAGACCTTCTGCATCCTTGGGGACGATGAAAACTGAAATGCCCCTTGCGCCTGCGTCGGGATCGGTCTTCGCCATGATGAGATAGTAGTCGGCAACACCGGAGTTCGTGATCCAGGCCTTGCCGCCGTTGAGGATGTACGAACCGTCGTCCTGCTTTGCGGCGATGGACTTGATGCCCGCTGCATCCGAGCCCGCGGAGGCCTCGGTCAGGCCGAAGGCGAAAACCTTGCCTGCGGCTGCGAGGGGGAGGTACTTCTGCTTCTGCTCGTCACTGCCGTGAACGAGGATCATGTCGGAGGCCAGCCAGTTTGCGTCGAGATAAAGGGCGATGCTCGCGCTGCCCTTTGCAAGCTCGTTGACAACGATCTGAGAGGTGATGGCGTCGCCGCCGCCGCCGCCATACTGCTCGGGGATGTGGATGCCCATCAGACCGGTCTCGACAAGCTTTGAGTAGATCTGCTGGTAGACCTCCATGTTGAACGAGAAGGTTTCGTCCATTGCCTTGTCATAGGGGGCGACTTCGTTCTTTGTGAACTCCCGGACCATGTCTCTGATCATGATCTGCTCTTCTGTGAATTTGTACATTGTGCATTCCTCCGTTAAGAAAGTGTTCGTTTCTGCTTACTTCCGAGTGTTGTACAACAGAATGTGACTGTTAACTGCTTTTTACCCAATTCTGTACTACTACAGGCTCGAACTGTTTTTCAAAGCTTGGCCTTGCTATTGGGTTTCTGTGTGAACAATTTAACATCAAAAACACAGCCCGTCAACAGTTTTTAGCGAACTTACTTGCTTTTTGGCGCTTGCAACAAAGTGTGTTTCACGACAACAACAGTATACACCGGTTTTTGTATAACAGTTACACGGACAGCGTCGCGTTTTCGCTTCCGGATACCGAAATTGTTATACAACACATCGACAATCTATTATCATTCATCATTTTTCTTGTATTTCTTCCCCACGGAATGTATAATCAGTATCACTTGGTGATACAGTTTGCTTGGGGGGAGTACCATTTCTATTAAAAATGATATCGTTTTGTCGCGCATCGAGGCGACAGAACCGGGAACAAAAATTTCTGTAAGGGGCCTTGCCTCCGAACTCGATGTCAGTGAGGGGACGGTCTATAAGGCCATAAAGGAGGCCGAGCAGCGCGGCCTTGTCATCACAAAGCCGAAATCCGGCACGTTCCGCATAGAGTCTGACGTTGACTCGGACAGCTGCGCCGTGACGCTTTCCGAGCTCGTGTCGGCGCTCGGGGTAAGCTGTGCAGCGGGCAGAAAATCGCTCGGCTGTACCATTGATAATATCGTGATCTGTGACAGCGATGAGGCGCAGCTTCTGAGCCGCCTGGAATATGCGGATCCGAGCCGCACGCTGTGCATCGTCGGCAAACGCCCCGATTTCCAGACCCTGATCATACAGTCCCGTGCGCATATGCTGATCACCGGCGGCGGCCGCCCGAGCGATTATCACATCGTCAAGGCTGAAAAAAACGGCGTCTGCATCCTCACGGCGCTGCAGAACACCTATGCGATCATGAAGCTGTTTGACAGCCAGTTTTCCTCGGCAAGGCTCGCGGACGAGGATGCCCCTGTGTCCGAGTGGATGCAGGCGCCGAACTACCTCTACCGCAACGATTATGTCGCCGACTGGCAGCGGTACTATGACGAGCAGTTTCCCGGCATGAGATCCTTTCCCGTCGTCGATGAGGAGCTGCACCTGTGCGGCGGGATCGATATCCCGCGCACCTTTGCAGCCGGGCATACGCAGAAGCTCTCGACGCTTGTGTCGCAGGACGCCAGGCTCCTGACGGTCGATGCACAAAGCTCCGTGCGCGAAGCGGCAAGGAAGATGATGCTCTCCGGCAGTTCGTTTGCGGCGGTTCTGCGCGATGATAAGATGGAGGGCGTGTTCTATGCCTCGGATCTGATCCGCTATTTCATGTATCTGGGCACGGAGAGCATGTCTGACTATGCGTCGTTTCTGGTGCCGGCTCCGGAGTATTCCAACGAGGACCGCAGGGTGTATGAGCTGCGCGTCCCGGAGGCGGAGCTTGCGAATATGGACATTCTGCCGACTGCGTTGATGCTCGTCGCTGCCGATAAACATCTTGCGCAGCAGGGCTGCCTTGACTGCGCTTTGAGCAGCAGCTCGTTTTTCTATCCTGAGCAGATAACGCAGGTCGGCGGGCTTATGCTCTGCACGGCACTCACATCAAACGGCAAGGCGGGCTTTTCGGTCGAAGCGGAGGTCTATACCGAAACGGCAACGTTTGCAAAGGCCATGCTCATTTTTACGGAACGATAAGGAAACAAAGCTATGTTTTTATTGACGAAGGAACAGCAAAAGCTCAGAGCCGAGCTCAGGGAGTTTGTCGACCACGAGGTGTGCCCAGTGGCCACAGAGCTGGATAACCGAGGCGGCTTTCCGCACGATTTATACGCACGCATTGGCAAAATGGGCTATCTGGATGCGGAGTTTGAATACATCGGCAGCGGCGCAAAATACGGCAGTCTTGAGGGCGCGATCATCATTGAGGAGCTGTCGCGTGGACTGGCCTCACTGGGGCTGATCGTAAGCCCGCACTATCAGTGCACGGAGCTGATCGCCTGCTGCGGCACGGAGACGCTGAAAAAAAAGGCCATCGAGCCGGCGCGCCGCGGCGAGCAGCTCTTTGCCTTTGCCATATCTGAGGAGCGCGGCGGATCCGATGCGCTGGGCGTGGACACCATTGCCGTAAAGGACGGCAGCCGCTGGATACTGACTGGGAAAAAATGCTGGGTCACGAATGCCGGAGTCGCCGATGGCTATGTCGTCACGGCAAAAAGCCCGTCTGCCGAGCGCAGCCGCAGTATGAGCATGTTTTTCATTCCCAAAGACGCCCCAGGGCTGACGGTCGTGGAAAACCGCAGCATGATCGGGCTCAACAACTCGCCGATGGGACATATTATTCTCGACGAGTGCTCGATACCCGATTACTGTCTTGTCGGTGAGGAAAATGTGGGCTATCCGCTGATAAAGCCGCTTCTGAACGAAGGCAGACTCGATATGGCCGCTGTGGCGGTCGGCATTTCGCAGGCGGCGCTCGATGATTCCGTGAGCTTTGCCGGACGTGTCGGGCTGTACGGCCGCAGCCTGTCCTCCTATCAGGGCGTGTCATTCCCGATCGCGGATATGTACACGAAAACGCTGATGGCAAGAAATTCGCTCTACACAGTCGCCTCCATGATGGCCGACGGAATGCCGCACACGCGGGACGTTGCTGCGCTCAAGCTGTTTGCCACGGAAAGCGCATTTGCGACGTGCAAGGCCGCCTGCCAGATACATGGTGCGCACGGTCTGAGCGCGCAGTCTGGCGTTGACCGTCTTTTCCGTGATGCGCATATGCTGACCGTCGCCGAGGGCACGTCGGAGATCTGCCGGATCGTCATTTCCGGCGGCCTGACAACCCCGGGAAAAATGTAAAAAGGAAGCAGCGTTTTGCCGCTGCTTCCTTTTCGATACGCCGGCAAACGCTGTGAGGTTTTTGCCCGGCAAAGACAATACCGGCGGCCGTGATCTCCTTCCGTATAAAACCGTTTTTGCCGGTGTGCAAAAACGGCAGGTTTTGATATGGCATTGCTTGACAAGCCCTGCGCGGTGTGCTAAGATGCTTTCTCGTTAAAAGGGAGTAGTTGCGAACGCATGGTCAACAATCTCCCGGCAGCAGCCGGTGGTCATGCGCCTATGATGATAGGTAATGAGACTTTTAGCACATCATATGCTATGATCGTGCGGGAAGTCTCATTTTTTGCGCGCGGTCACAAAGGAGAATGCGTTATGAACCTCGATTTTACCGGCAGTACCCTCTTCCTTGTCCTGCTGCTGTTTGCGGTGGGGCTGATCTGCATCATCAAGGGCGGCGACCTGTTTGTCGATGCCGCCACATGGATCGCCGAGGCCTCCGGTATCCCCAAATTCATCATCGGCGCGACCGTTGTGAGCTTTGCCACGACGATGCCGGAGATGCTCGTGTCCGTCTTTTCCGCGCTGGAGGGCAATGCGGACATCGCCATCGGCAACGCCGTCGGCTCGGTGACGGCCAATACCGGCCTGATCATGTGCCTGTCGCTGATCTGCATGGAGTGCACCATGCCACGGCGGCAGTATGCGGTCAAGGCGGTGCTGCTGCTCGCGGCGATCGCGGTTCTGTTCGGCTTCACGCGTGACGGGCAGCTGTCCATCCTTGAGAGCGTTTTGATCCTTGTCATTTTTGTGTGCTTTATTGCCGAGAGCCTCGTTGCCGCGCGGCGTGAGCAGTCGCTTGAGGCCCCGGAGCAGGATGCCCGCCCCAAGACGGACGGCCGGACGGTCGCGCTCAATATCGGCAAATTCGTGCTCGGCGCTGCGGCCATTGTGCTCGGTGCGCAGCTGCTGATCGACAACGGAACCGCACTCGCGCAGATGCTTGGTGTGCCGGATGCCATCATCGGCGCGACCATGATCGCCATCGGTACGTCGCTGCCGGAGCTTGTCACGACCATCACGGCCATCCGCAAGAAGCAGTCCTCGCTGTCGGTGGGCAACATCATCGGCGCGAACATCATGGACCTCACGCTCATTATGCCGCTGTGCGCGCTCATCCTCGGCAAGCCGCTGCCGGTCGAGCGGCAGGGCATGCTGCTGGATATTCCGGCGTGCCTCGTCGTGTGCGCAGGTGCGCTCATCCCTGCGCTCGTGCAGGGCAGGTTCAAACGCTGGGTCGGCTTTTTCATCGGCGGACTGTATATCGCGTATCTCGTCATCATGTTCACGTGCTTCGGCGCGTAAAAAAACCGGCGCCGGTCTCTGTTCGGAGACCGGCGCCGCTGTTTGTTTTGGGAACGCCGCGCAGATGCGGCGGGGAATACAAGACGTGTTTGCCTGCTTAAGGTGCGAAAGCACTATCTGATAGAGTTGCTGATGAGGAAAGAAAATGATTATATAGATTATCCATGCGACAGGTGCGTCCACCAACGAGAGAATATTGACGGATGGAGATGCGCCTGCGATGCATTCCCGGATGGCACACCGGACTGGATTTATCGCACGAACATACGAAATCTTAAAGAATGCAATAACGGCATAGGCTACGAGAAAAAGAGTGATGAGTAATCAGGCGCCCTGCATCCGCGCGGTGCTTTTTCGCGTCTGGACGGAAGGCGGACGGCAGCAAAAAACCCCGGGAGCCGAAGCTCTCGGGGTCTTGGTGCGCGAGGCGGGACTTGAACCCGCGAAAAAACGGCCAAAAACATTGAAAATACAGCGTTTTTTCTGATGTGTCGTAAAATCTGTCGTAAATCATCAATTAAAGAATGCTTTCATGCGGTTTATATCACGCTTCTCATCGGCGGCTGCAAGCTTGACGTAAATGTCGTGTACGGTTTTATAATCCGACCATCCACCAACCTTCATTGTCTGCTGTTCTGACCATCCAAGATGATATGCAAGTGATGCAAAGCTTCGCCGCAGACCATGCACGCCAACAAGCGGCAAATCGTTTTGTGCGCAGATTCTGTTTATCTGGGCGCACAAAGTGTTTGGGTTTGTACGAATAAAGGGCGCACCGGATGGCGTTGCATTCTCTGCAAGCAGTTCGGCAAGGCGCGGTATCATGATTTCAATTTCCCTGCGCGATGTCGTATTTTTGTTTTCAGCCTTTTGCACAAGGCGATTGTCTTTGTTAAAGACGGCGCTGCCGTGTACTAATATCTTCCCGTCTTTGATCTTGTCAGGCGTCAGCGCCAGCACTTCCGATCTCCGTAGGCTGTGTAGCGCAAACAGCGCACCAAGCTCACACGGTGCTCCGCGCACAGCTGTTAGGAACAGCTTTATTTGATCGTAATCCAGCCATGGCAGTTCATCGTGCACTACTTGTGGCAGCGATGTAACATCAAAATCAACCTTATTACGTTTCAGAACAGATTTGACCAATCGCCATTCATTTTTTACGGTCTTTGCTGAAACCCGACCGGCTTCACGGTTGACCGCTGACTGCCAGTTGCTTACGGAATAAATGTCCGCATCCATTACATCTGCAAAGGCGTTTCGCTGAATCGTGTAATAGCCGCGCACGGTGGAAGGGGAAAGCGCATTGTCGCGGTCTGCAATATAGCTGTCTATTGCTTGCCGCAGCGTAAGCGGTGGGCGCTTTTTTTCTGCGTCAATGAAACCGGCGCGGATAGCAAGTGCCTTAGTCTTTGCTTCTGCTTCGGTGTCCTCGATGACTGTCACACCTTCGCGCCGCAAATCTACATACCATTTTTGCCCACGCTTTCTCGGCGTGGGTATTTTTATTTCATCTTTCTTTTTGCGATCACGGGTGAGCTTTGCCCCACAATATCCGCAATATACAAAATGCAATTCATCCGGCATTTCGCACTTGCAACTACGGCATTTCATGCTTTTCTCCTTTGCTTCCATAATTTTTTTCACAATTATCACAGCATAAAATGCACAAAAATGACAAAAATAATGATCGGTGTTCTGATATCAGAATTTTTCCGCAAAACAGCGCATTTAAGTGATAACATTGCATTATGGATGGAATATGGGTGAAATAATTTGTAAAGTAAAATATTACAGGACGTTTGAAGGACTAAGTCAGCGTGAACTTGCATTATTGTCCGGCACGGCTGCAAGCACAATCTGCGAAATCGAAAGCGGTAAGCGCATCCCGAATGTGCTGCTTGCTGTCAAGATCGCGCGTGCACTCGGCGTGCCGGTGGAAGATTTGTGGGATGATCGCTGACGCCAAAACACAAGGGGGATGTTGTGGGAATGTTGCGATCTGAATACATAAGTCGAATCAATGAATCTTTAAATCAATGCAGCAATGAAAGTTTTGAAAACATCGTGAACATCAATAGAATTTTGATAGGCCTAACAGAATCGCAGCAAGAATATATATTGGAGCTATCAATCTTGCTTTTTTGCCAAACGCCTTAAAAGCTCTTTGCAGGTCTTTTTATCTTCATCATTTAGGGATAAATAAAGCTCTACGACTTCATGCAAATCGCTGTCTGACAGCACCATTGCACTTAATGTAGCAGCTTCTTGGGGGTCGGATTCAATGATTAAATCCGACCCTTTAAGATCAAGCGCCTTTGCCAAGCCTTGCAAGGTGCTTCTTTTTATATTAACGACCCTGCCGTTTTCGTACTTAGCGATAGCAGACTTCTGAACCCCTACAAGCTTCCCAAGTTCTTCTTGCGTCAAGCCCTTTGCGATTCTTGCATCTTTTATCAGCTTTCCTATATCCATTGGTATCACCGCCTTTCAGTGTCTTAATAATACACGCCTGTTTCCTAAAAATCAAATATTTTTTTAGAAACCCTTGAAAATCTTATTGACAGAAAAAAATTATCGTAGTATAGTAATGGTGTCCTAAAGAGACACCGAACGGCGGCAGCCGATATATTTTTTACATTCTGGTGTCTGATTTAGACACAACGCAGACAGGCAGAAAGGAAAAGGAGAATAAAAATGAAAAACTATCAGGTGTTTTACTGGATCAAGAAGAACCGCCACGAATACCTTGAGCATATGTTCGTGAGCGCGAACAACGCGAAGGACGCATGCCGAATCTGCAAAGAGCAGGTCAAGGAGCAGACCGGTCGCAACGCCTTCCGGCCAACGACAAAAGCCCCGGATGTGAGCCAGTACGCGAACCTTCCCCACTTTGTGGTTGACTGACAATTCAAACAAGCCGAGCGGGGGCGGCAAGTCCCCCGCATAGAATGGAAGGAGAAATTGAAATGCTTTATACAGTTTATGAGGTTTTCCCGGACGGAAAGAAATTCTTCCGTTTTGAAAGCAATGACCGCTTTGAATGTGAAGTCTATGTGGAGCATCACAAGTATGACAGCAGAATCGGAAAGCTTGTTATTGAATAACGAAGCCACAGGGCGGCGGCTAAACCGCCCGGTGTAATGCAGCCGAAGCCGGTTCCAAGCCCGGAAGATGCAGAGGACACCACACTGAAAGGAAGCTAACAATGGAAGGTTATATCGGCACCATCGGCAGCAAGGTCACAACCGATGTCAAGATGGTCACCATCTTTGAGTATCAGGATTACAAGTTCAGCTATTACGGTACTTCCCGTTATATCTACACCATGCAGGACGATGATGGAAATGCCCTCGTTTACAAGTCGGGTGCATATCTGACATACAAAACCGGCGAGAAAGACCAGTGGGGCAATCCAGTTGAAATCGGTATCCGCAGAGGGGACAAAATCAGCATCAGCGGCACGATCAAAGACCACGGCGAATACAAAGGGGCAAAGCAGACGGTTCTTCAGCGTGTTAGGGTCAAGGCACTGATTGAGCGCCAACCCACAAAACAGGAGCTTGATGACAAGAAGCGTGAGGAACAGCTTTCTTCCCTTTCTAACGGTGATTTTTGCTGGCGTATGCCGTACCGGCAGTACAAAGAGCACTATTCTGATTGCGAAGTCCTTGCCGGAAGCTTCGATGATGGTTGCGATTCGAGAGGGCGGAAAATCGCAGAAACCACGGTCGAAGTTATCATCTGTGCGGGTCGGCTGAAGAACAGTGGCGTTCGGGGTGAACACTTCTACGGATTCGAGTTCGAAACCGATAGCGGCGGTCTGGTGTGCTATCGTGCGGTTTCAGAAGAAAATGCCCGAAAGCGGATGTTGAAAGACTATCCCGAAAGCAAAAATTGGGAATGCACCCATATATACACCCATAGGACAAGAGAATTTGCATGACAGTTGAAGCAATCTGAAAGGAGAACACCATGACAAACACACGATTCAATAAGCTATGGGAGCGCTGCGAACGGAACGGGATGGTTAATTTTGCCGAACGTGGCGAACAGTACACGCTTTCTGTGCATCGTTGCTGGACGGGGAATGAATACGTCTTGGAAAAGCTTAATGGCCATTACCTGTCAACTGTTATGGTGCATTGGAGCAAAGCGCAGTTTGAGCGTTTGCTTGCTTTTTAAGCCGAAACGCTCTAACGACCGTCTGCCGGGAATGACCGCCCGGCACTGATGATGGCAGGTCAATATATATGGAAGAAAGGTGACAGCAATTATGAACGGTAAGCTGCTTAGAAGCATCATGATTCTTAATGGTGACACGAATGCTTCACTTGCTGAATATCTCGGCATCACGGAACAGAGCGTGTCCAACAAGATCAACGAGAACGGCACGGAATTCAAACAGGGCGAGATTTTCAAAATCAAAGCCAAGTACAACCTTGATAGCGATATGGTAGACCGTATTTTTTTTGCCGACTAAGTGTCTATTCCAGACACACAATGAAAGGAGAATCCAACAATGCCAAAAACGCGGCTCGGCAGAAAACCGCGTGACCCGATAAAGGAGCTGGTTTTCGGGCGAAAGATGGCGATTGGCATGACGAATGCTGATCTGGCCTTAAAAACGCATATGTCAAGGAAGCAGATCGAATATGTGTTCAAGAAGCCATCGTGTGATTGGACGATTGCAACCACGCTGAAGCTAACGGCTGCACTGGACATCCCGATTGAAGAAGTACGGACGTTAGTCGGGAAGAGCTGAGTGAACCACAATACAGAAAAGGAGATGCAATATGACAAGAGAAGTTTTGACGGATGGCAAACTGGAAGAGGAAATCAAGCGGCTGTCTGAATCGGAGTATGTCAGGCTTGCCCGGAAGGAAAACCGGCTGAAGGTCGAAAAGCAGAAGCAAAAGCTGTATATCCTCCGCAGCCTTGAAAAGCGCGGAAAAGAGCTTTCCGACATGGGAATCACTTTCGACAACATCAAGGATTTGATGTTCGACAAAGCGGAAGAAGGCGAGGATTGACGCAATGAAAATGACCGTCACAAGGCTTCCGGATGGTGGTGTTCGCTATGAATCGGAAAAGGCCATTGTCACGATTCGTGAGCGTGGGCGGTACATCCGGGATGGGAAATTCACAGAAGAAGGGCTGAAAACCATGAAAGAATCAGCAGCGAGAATGTACATGGCGAAAGCGGTGTGTGAACGATGAACAAGCACCTTCCGCATGATCTGAAGCAAATGCAAAGCCTTCCGCTTGAAGCAAAGATAAGAATGACGAAAGAGCGCATCGAAGCATGGTATGAATCGTGGTGGCGATATGAGATTTATGACAAGGCAACCGGCAAAACGCGCTTTGTAACATTCGACAATCGCGATTATTCAGCGACGCCACCGATGAAGGAAACCGAATTTATTGAATCAGCATTTCCGGGCGCTGTTTATGTCAGCTTCAGCGGCGGCAAGGATTCCACGGTGTTAAAGCACATTGTTGATTCCATGTATTCAGATGTTCCGGCTGTTTTCGTTAACACAGGCCTTGAATACCCAGAAATTCAACATTTCGTCAGAGAGGTCAAAGCTGAAAAATATGGCTGCTTCAATCCTGATGTCGAAATTATCCGGCCTGAAATGCGGTTTGATGAAGTCATCAAGAAGTATGGTTATCCTGTAATCAGCAAAGAGGTAAGCAACACAGTCAGTGGTGCAAAAAAAAACATACGTGATGGGAAGTATTCACTTCGGCTCCGTCAATTAGGAGTTCAGTGTGATGAATACGGTGGTCTTTACAATAGTGGAAAGCATGACTATGAAAAGACAGTAACAAGATCAAAATTCACGCAAAACAAATGGCGCTTTTTGCTTGATTCTGATTTTGAAGTTTCAGAAAAGTGCTGCTACCACACAAAGAAAGCACCTTCCAAGAAATATGAAAAGGAAACAGGAAGGAAGCCGCTGATTGCAACAATGGCATGTGAAAGCATGACAAGAGAAGCAGCTTGGATGAAAAAAGGATGCAATGCGTTTGATGCTCCACGTCCTACATCACAGCCTATGTCATTCTGGACGGAACAAGATGTTCTTCACTACATCAAGAAATATGATGTTCCATATTGTTCTGTTTATGGTGACATTCAGGTCAAGCAGAAAGTAGACAATGACAAGGTGTTTGAAGGTCAGATGAACATAATTGATTATCTTGGATGCTACGAACCGGAAGACACACTTGAAACAACTGGCTGTGATAGGACAGGCTGTATCTTCTGTATGTTCGGCTGCCACCTTGAAAAAGAACCGAACCGATTTCAACGCCTGAAGCAGACGCACCCAAGGCAGTATGAATACTGCATTTGTGGTGGTGAAATGGTTAATGGGAAATGGCAGCCGAACAAAAAAGGGCTTGGCCTTGGTCATGTCCTTGACTACATAGGCGTGAAATACGATTAAAGCAAAGGGACAACTGCTGCAATCTCAGAAAATGAAAGGAGAAAAAGTAAATGTCAACAGCGAAAAATCACGCAAAGCGCTCCCACCGAAGCCATTACCGGGGAAGAATGTACACCGGTAGCAGGAAATCAGTAGTCAAGCCGACTCCCAATAAATCTTTCTTCGATAGACTTGTCCAGAAACTCAGAAAGATCCGGATGAACAAGAAAGAGCAGAAGCCAGATGCTTGAAATGAAAATCCTGTCCAGCCGGGAAGAATGGCTTGAAGTCCGGTCGCATTATATCGGCGGTTCTGACGCTTCAGCCGTTATCGGCCTGAACCCATACAAAACGAACTTAGAGCTGTGGCAGGAAAAGAATGGTCTTGTGCAGCCGGAAGATATCAGCGGCAAGCCCTATGTCCAGTATGGCACACAAGCTGAAATGCACTTGCGTGGGCTGTTCCGGCTGGATTTCCCAGAATATCAGGTTGACTACATAGAAAACAATTTGTGGCTGAATGACAAATACCCTTTTGCCCATGCTTCACTTGACGGATGGCTGACAGATCAGGACGGCAGACAAGGCATTCTTGAAATCAAGACAACAAACATCCTTCAGAGTATGCAGAAGGAAAAATGGAATCACCGGATTCCGGACAATTACTACATTCAGGTTTTGCATTACCTGATGGTAACGGAATTTGAATTTGCTGTCTTGAAAGCACAGCTAAAGTTCGACTTTGGCGGTGAAATCCTGCTGCACACAAAGCATTACAAGATCGAGCGGTCGGAAGTGCAGGAAGATATTGATTATCTTGCGCGGAAAGAAGCGGAATTTTGGAAATGCGTTAAAAGCAACAAAAAACCGGCATTGCTTCTGCCGGAAATCTAAAAAGGAGTTAGAAAAAATGGAACTTAAAATCAACGAAGTGGCGCTTCCTGCGCCGATTACCTTCAACTATGAAGAGCTTCGGGCAGAGCTGCTTTCAAAGGTGTCCGTCTATGAAACTATGGTCTACACGGAAGATCAGGTGAAGGAAGCAAAGGCAGACAGGGCTGCACTGAATCGGCTGAAGAAAGCTTTGAACGATGAACGCATCCGGCAGGAAAAAGATTATATGCAGCCGTTCAACACCTTCAAGGCACAGGTTGGCGAGCTTGTCAAGATCATCGACAAATCGGTATCTGTCGTGGACAAGCAGGTCAAAGAATTCGAGGAACAGCAGAAATCCGAAAAGCTGAAAGCCATTGAAGAATACTGGCATTCCGTTCTTGCGGACAACAAGGTTCCGGAAGCTGTTTCTTTCAGACAGATTCTTGATGACAAGTGGCTGAACGCTTCTGTTTCTATGAAGTCTATTCAGGGAGCAATTGACGGCAAGCTTGAACAGATGGCGAAAGACCTTGCTGTAATCGCTGATTTGCCGTCCTACGCCTTTGAAGCGCGGGAGTGCTACATGGACACCCTTGACCTTGCAAAAGCCGTCAGCGAAGCCCACAGGCTTCAGGAACAGGCCGAGAAAAGGGCTGCATGGGAAGCGGAGCAGCAGAAACGCAAGGAAGAAGCTGCCGCTGCGCTGATCAAGTCCACACAGGTCACGGCAAACATCAATGACCCGGATGATATTGAAAATTGTCCCGTCCGTCAGTGGATTGGGTTTCAGGCACTTCTTTCCGTAGACGAAGCAAGGGCGCTGGGCGCATGGCTCAGGGGCAACGGTATCAAGTACAAAGCTATTTAAGAAAGGATGAATGAAAATGGCAGTCAACAACAGTCTACAGCGAACTTCACAGAAGCGGCTTGGCATCGGTTCCTATCTCACGGGCGATGCAGTCAAGCAGCGTATCAATCAGGTCATCGGTGGCAAGGACGGCCAGCGGTTCATTTCCGCTGTTGTGTCTGCGGTTCAGACGAATCCCGGACTTCAGGAATGCACCAATCAGTCAATTCTTTCTGCTGCCCTGCTGGGCGAAAGCCTGAAGCTTTCCCCTTCCCCGCAGCTTGGACAGTATTACATGGTTCCGTTCAACGACAGGGAGCGCGGCAAAGTGGCGCAGTTCCAGCTTGGCTATAAGGGCTATATTCAGCTTGCTATCCGATCTGGCCAGTACAAGAAGCTGAATGTCCTTGCTATCAAGGACGGCGAACTTATCAAATTTGACCCGCTGAACGAGGAAATCGAAGTCAAGCTGATCGAGGACGAAGAACAGCGTGAAGCGGCTGAAACCATCGGCTATTATGCCATGTTTGAGTATACCAACGGTTTCCGAAAAGCCATCTATTGGAGCAAGAAGAAGATGCTTGCCCACGCTGATAAGTACAGTCAGGCGTTTTCGGCCAACGGCGGAACGGTCAAGACAAGATACGGTGAAAAAACCAAGGTTTCATATTCTGACTATGTTGCCGGTAACTTTGACCCGAAAGACGCATGGATGTATTCATCGTTCTGGTACAAAGACTTTGACGGCATGGCATACAAAACGATGCTGCGACAGCTTATCAGCAAGTGGGGCATCATGTCTATCGACATGGCTTCTGCCATCGATGCTGATATGGCGGTTATCAACGATGACGGCACGAAGGACTATGTTGACAATGACCCGGATGTTATCGACATGGAACCGGTGTCCGAACCTGCGCAGGAAGCACCGGCAGAAGATATTCAGTCTGCTTTGTTCGGGGGTGATGGTCAATGAATAAAGTCATACTAATCGGACGCTTGGTTGCTGACCCCGAAATCAGATATACGCAGTCCGGCAAGGCAGTCGCTTCCTATCGCTTGGCTGTTGACCGTCCGTTCAAGCAGGATGGTCAGCAGGAAGCAGACTTCATCAACTGCGTTGCTTGGGGCAAGACCGGGGAATTTGCCGGGAACTATCTTCGCAAAGGCACAAAGATTGCCGTTGAAGGAAGGATTCAGACAGGCAGCTATGAAAAAGATGGCGTGAAACACTACACAACGGACATCGTTGTTGACCGCCATGAATTTTGTGAAAGCAGGTCAAGCGGACAGGCTGCGACGGCAAACAGCAACGCAGGTCAGGCGTTCACAGACATGGACGATGACGGCGATCTACCGTTCTAAGGGGTGGGCACTTTGGGCAAATATCTGTGCGAAAAAATCAGAATCCCTTATCCCAAGACAAAGGCCGGACAAAAGCAGTGGTCGAAAGAATACGGCATGAACGCCTATTACGCCGGGAAGCACTGGTCAAAAAGAAAACGTGACGCTGAATTCTGGCACATGATGGTTCGTTCATGCATGAACAGTCAGGCCGTCCGGCGCGCACCATTCAAGCGGCCTGTTGTCATTACCTTTCATTGGAACGACCGGCTTGACATCGACAATCACGCAATCATGGGAAAGATGATTGTGGACGCGATGAAAGGACGTGTGATTGAAGATGACAGCCGCCGTTGGGTAAAAGGCGTTTGCCACTACTTCCACGATGGGGATTACATCAGCGTAGAAATCCGGGAAATTTCATAGTTTGAAAGGAAAGCAGAAATGACAATCAATGAATATCAGCAGCTTGCCATGCGGACAAGCAATAAAGACCTGTCCCCAGATTATAGGCTAATTAACGGAGCCTTGGGGCTTGCCGGTGAATCCGGCGAAATCGCAGACCTTGTGAAAAAGAACTTCATGCAAGGCCACGTTTTGGATTTGGAGCACGTTGCAAAGGAATTGGGTGATGTGTGCTGGTACATCGCCGAGACTGCAACAGCTATCGGCATTGATCTGGAAACCGTCATGCAGATGAACATTGAAAAGCTGCGGAAGCGTTACCCTTGGGGATTCGATTCCGACCGTTCGCAGCACCGGGAAGCAGGTGATATCTGATGCTGAAAATCGAAAATGTTTCCACATTCGGATGGAAAGCGGCGATTCGCGGGATGCGAAATCCTAAAAATTCATGGGCGCAAATTCACAGCGCGGTCGTTAATGGAAACGGCTTCGTCGTTGGCAATAATGACTACGATTTGATGTACAGGCTTGCGTCTGCCGGAACCGATCACGGGAAGTTCATGCGGATGATTGTCGTGACGCTGGACATTGTAGCGCCGCTGTACTGGTGGTCTGAATACGATACATACAAGGTCGGCACGGTTGCTAACTCATGTTCGAAAATGCACAAGCTTCTTTACAAACCATTTGAAATGTCTGATTTCAGTTTTGACAAGCTTCCCGGCTTTAAGAATGAAATCAAGCAGTTTAGACCGGACGTTGACGAAGAAGCGGAGATTTGGAGAAGGATTGACGCTGACTATGATGTGAGCAATCAGGGGCGAGTAAGGCACGGCAGCAGAATCCTTTCGGGAAGCGTTCACAGTGACAATTATATTTTGGCCACACTTCACGGGAAGCAAATTCCTGTCCACCGTCTTGTTGCAGAAGCGTTTATCCCAAACTACGAAAAGAAGCCGGAAGTTAATCACATCGACGGGAACAAAATGAATAATGCCGTTGATAATCTTGAATGGGTTACAAGGGCTGAAAACCAAAAACATGCCGTGGATAACGGCTTACAGCCTAAGCCAGCAAAAACCTATCAGGGAAAGTTTACGGCTGAACAGCGCGATGAAATCAAGCGCCTTTGGGATTCTGGAATGTTTAGCAGACGGCAGCTCGCGATCAAGTATGGTGTTTCGCATACCTGTGTGAATGACATAATCAACGACAAATACAAATATGCGGAATCTGTGAATGTATTTGAAGAAGTCGCGCGGCCACTGGTTGATATGCTGAATGAATTGCGCGATTCATATTTCGCTTGCGAAAACGAAGCAAGTAAAAAACAGATTTGGTATTCAATCTTGCAGTTACTTCCAGAAAGCTACAACCAGCGGCGGACTGTCATGCTTAACTATGCCGTGCTGAAAAACATCTACCACGCCCGGAAAGATCACAAGCTGGATGAATGGCACACGTTCTGCGATTGGATTGAATCGCTTCCGTATTCTGATCTTATCACAGAAACCACAGAAAAGGCGGTGCTGTGATGAAATGCGAACTTTGCAAGTATCAGGCGCTTGAATGCGGCGATTATCCTTGCCGCGAATGCAAAAACACAGTGATAACCGATTCGGAAGAATACAATGCGCGGCAGGATATGTTTGAACCGGCAACCAGCCAAGAACCCGAAGTGGAAAACGATGTTATCAATCATCCATCCCATTACACGCAGGGTGGGATTGAATGTATTGACGCAATGGAATCTGCCTTTGGAGCTGCCCAGCTTGCCGTATACTGCAAAATTGCAGCGTTTAAGTACATCTGGCGCTGCGAGCATAAAAACGGCACAGAGGACGTTAAAAAAGCCATTTGGTATCTTAACAAATTCCTTGAATTGAAAGGTGATGCAAATGACACGGTTGAACCAGTGTGAGATGGTTTTGAACCATCTAGAAACATTCGGCAATATCACTGATGTGGAAGCGTATAACTTGTACGGAATCCGCAGACTTGCGGCGAGAATTTTTGATCTGCGGCGGCGCGGAATCAATATTGCAGGGAAAACAGTCAGCGGAAAAAATCGCTATGGAGTACCAACCAGCTACGCCCAGTATTCGATCATCGCAGCAGGTGATGCAGATGGCTGATGTTAAGTGGATTAAGATCACCACGGACATTTTCGACGATGAAAAAATCCTGCTGATTGAAAGTTTGCCCGAAGCGGATTCCATAATCGTGATCTGGTTCAAGCTGCTTTGCCTTGCCGGGAAAATGAATAATAGCGGCGTGTTCATGATGAATGACAAAATTCCATACACGGATAAAATGCTTGCTACTATCTTCCGACGAAAGGAAAGCACGGTGCAGCTTGCGCTTCAGACCTTCGAAAACTTCGGCATGGTTGAAATTATTGACGGTGTAATTACTATCCCCAATTGGGGCAAGCACCAAAACCTTGACCAGCTTGAGAAGAAAAGGGTAAGCCAGCGAGAGTATATGCGGCAATACCGGGAAAGGCAAAAGCTTCTTTCTTGTAATGCTAACGGTAAGGCTAACAGTAAGGCTAATGTTAGCCGCCCAGAAGAAGATATAGAAGAAGATAAGAAAGAGAATAAGAAAGAGAATAAGAGCGTAAGAGAAACCACACACACACTTTTCGCGCGGCTTCTTCCCGACTATCTTCTTTCTGATTCGCTTCAGGCCAAAATGGGCGAATGGGTCAAGTATAAGACCGAGCGCAAAGAGCCTTACAAAGAACAGGGTATGAAATCCCTTTTGCGGCAGGTTGAAAACAAGGCCATTCAATACGGCGATGATGCTGTTTGCAGCCTGATTGATGAATGCATGGCCAACAACTGGAAAGGCATTATTTTTGACCGGCTTCAGCAGATCCAGAGGAAACCGGCTTCCGGTGGCTATCATCGGCAGACAAAGGCCGAAGAACTAAACGACTTTTACACTATGGCAGAGAATTGGAGTGAAACATAATGGACAAAAAAGAATTTGCCCTGTTCGCGTCTGCCTTGCGTACCTATTACAGCAAAGAAAACCTTTTGCCAAACAGTCAGGCAATGGAACTGTGGTTTCGGCAGCTTATGGATATCCCCTACCCCGTTGCTGAAGCTACGCTGAATAAATGGGTGGCCACAAATAAATGGTCACCTTCCATCGCCGAAATCAGAGAGCTTGCCGCAGAAATCCAAAACGGCAAGCTCCCGGATTGGGGCGAAGCGTGGGAAGAAACCTGTAAAGCAATCAGCAGATACGGCTATTACAGGCCGAAAGAAGCGCTTGCGTCACTTAGCCCGTTGACACGGAAAACGGTTGAACGCCTTGGCTTTACAAATTTGTGTCTGTCGGAGAATCCAACAGCAGACCGGGCGAATTTCCGGCAGTGCTATGAAATCGTGGCAAAGCGTGAACAGGAAGCGCAGGTGCTTTCGCTGCCGCTTCAGCAGATCATCCAGCAGCTTTCTGACGGCATGGCACCAAGCAGCGGGCAGTCGCTTTTAACGGACAAAGAAAGGAACTGATATGAAAATTTTTGGCGATGCAGAAACCAAGAAAAAATTCGACAAGGGCGCAGCGTTCATTGTTTATAACACCGCGCGTGCGCTGCTTCTTTTCGCCGCTGGCTGGCTTTTGAGCTTCGTGCTGTGGCTTGTGTTTAAGCTGTTCGGCGTGGCGTAAGGGGGCAAAAATAATGCTTTGTGATACTTGCGTATTTTACCCGCCGAGCGCTTGCGACGGTAAACCATGCTGTATGTGTGACACTGATGATGTGCTGTTTAACTGCTATCAACCAGCTTTTGAAGATGGGGGGTGATGAAGCGTGAAAGCGTGGCTTGTCAGAGAAAAGGACGAATTTTGTGCAACCGTTGTTTTTGCCGAAACGCGAGGAAAAGCAAGGGCTTTGGCGTTGTATACTGAAACTTGTGAATGCGCCGATTTTATCAACATCGAAGTTCGCAGGATGAAAGAAGCGGATAAATACTACAAGCCCGGTAAAACGGAACTTTGCTGGTTTAATGCTGAAGATCGAATCGCAATGGTTAAAGATTGTGGATTTACTTGCGATGCTGATGCACATTGCGCGGAAGAATGCGCTGATTGCCCTGCAAAAGAATTTTGCGATGATTTTATTGAAAGCGAGGATTACAATGGATGACTACAAAATGAAACCGTGCCCGCTTGGAGGCGATGAAGGATGAGTAAGGCTGTCATGCTGAGCATCCGCCCAAAGTGGTGTGAAAAGATCGCAAGCGGTGAAAAGACGATTGAGGTGCGAAAAACGCGCCCGAAGTTGCAAACACCGTTCAAGTGCTATATCTATTGCACTATGGATCACCCTTACATTTCTGTGTCCTGTGGGGAACTGGACAAGCTCAACTATCGCACAAATACCGTTGGTCGGTGTAACGGCAAGGTCATTGGCGAGTTTACCTGCGACCGCATTTACGGGCTCGCACCTCTCAACCATGCAC